>Ga0210383_10000242_pt1 | contig 53195 bp, 52 predicted proteins | sample IncBWC14OmetaG_FD_160072 | JGI IMG/M metagenome (GOLD analysis project Ga0210383, IMG submission 160072) | Forest soil microbial communities from Barre Woods Harvard Forest LTER site, Petersham, Massachusetts, United States - Inc-BW-C-14-O ...
GGCCAGCCCCTCCATCGCCAGCGGCGCACCGAAAATGTTGCCGACCAGCCGCGAGTACGCCCCCCAGTTCATCCCGAACTGGAACTCCTGCACAATCCCGGTCACCACGCCGATCGCCACGTTGATGACCAGCAGAACGCCGAAGAACCGGGTCAGCCGCAGGTAATCATCGCGCCCGCCGCGATGCCACGCCGTCTGCAGTACCGCGGTCAAGAACGCCAGACCGATCGTGATCGGGACGAAGAAGAAATGATTAATCGTCACAAACGCGAATTCCACCCGCGCCAAGTCGACGTTGGTCATCTACACCCCTTGGTCAGGAGGGCTGCCGACCGGCTGGCCAGCGTGCATGCGGCTGCCAGCGGGCGAGCAGCCGGCCAGTCACGTCCCGGCGGTATCGCGAGCGGAGACGCCGTTCTGCCAGGCGGCGGCTCCGGCCGTCGCGGCGGACCTGGCCTGCCCCCACTTGATCCTCGCCAGCTCGCTTGGCGGCACTTCCATTTCCTTGATCCACTGCCGGGTCGCGGAGACCACATGCGAGCTGCCGACGGCCAAGCCCGCCAGCGCGATCATGGCGCCCGCGGCTACGAGCGCACCCCCAGTGATAAGCAGGCCGGAATTGAACGTCGGCAAGCTACTACTTGTATCCGTACTAGCAGACATGAGACCCGTCCTTGCCGTTAGTGGTTGGTTTTGACTTTCACCCGCTCGATGCAGCCGGGCATCACCCCTTCAGGGTGATCACGCGGTCCCCGCCGCGCCATGGTCAGCGCTGGCGCGGATCGGACAGCACCACGATGGACCGCGGGCCGACGGTGACGTGATCGCCCGCGCCCTGCGGCGCAACCGTGGAGCTGCCAGGTGCCGCCGGGTCGTAGGTGTCGACATCGATACGCCACGATGCCTGCTCCCTGGTGACCGGCAGGACGAAGTCCAGCGGTTCCCACCAGGCGTTGACGAAGACCAGGAAGTCGTCATCGAGCAGCGGCGTGCCGTCAGCGGCCCGGTCCGGATCGTCGGATCCGTCCAGGTAGAGCCCGATGGCCCGGGCGCCCTCGTCCGACCAGTCGGCAGAGGTCATCTCGGTGCCTGCGGGAGTGAACCAGCGCAGCTCGGATGCTTCCGTCCCGGACAGGTAACGGCGGCGGCGGAACACCGGGTGTGCCTTGCGTAGGGCGACAAGCCGTCTGGTGAAGTCCTGAAGCGCAGTGTCGGGCTGGGCCCAGTCAACCCAGGCGATCTCGTTGTCCTGGCAGTAGGCGTTGTTGTTGCCCTGCTGGGTCCGGCCCATCTCGTCGCCGCCCAGCAGCATCGGCACGCCGAACGACAGCAGCAGGGTGGTGAGCATGGCCCGGGACTGCCGCTCTCGCAGCGCCAGCACATCGGGGTCGTCGGTCGGGCCCTCCGCCCCGCAGTTCCAGGACCGGTTGTCGCTGGTCCCGTCCCGGTTGGACTCACCGTTGGCTTCGTTGTGCTTGTCGTCGTAAGAGACGAGGTCCCGCAGGGTAAAGCCGTCGTGGACCGTGATCAGGTTCACCGACGCCGTGGGGCGGCGGCGCGAGCCCGCGTACAGGTCCGACGACCCGCAGAAGCGGGTGGCGAACTCGCCGAGGCCGACGGGGTGGCTGCGCCAAAAGTCGCGCATCGTGTCGCGGTACTTGCCGTTCCACTCACGCCACCGCGGCGGGAACCGGCCGAGGTCGTAGCTGTCGAACTGGCCGACATCCCACGGCTCGGCGATCAGCTTGGCTCTGGACACCACCGGATCCTGCGCGACCAGGTCGAAGAACGCCGACACTTGCTGGAAGCCGCCGGACTGGCGGCCGAGCGTGGTGGCCAGGTCGAACCGGAAGCCGTCCACGTGCATCTGGGTCATCCAGTACCGCAGCGAGTCCATGATCAGCTGCAGCGTCACCGGATCACCGGCGTTCAGCGAGTTGCCGCAGCCGGTCGTGTCGTAGTAAAGCCTGGGGTCGTCGTCATCCAGCCGGTAGTACCCCCGATTGTCCAGGCCCCGGTAGCACAGGGTCGGTCCGAACTGACCGGCTTCCGCGGTGTGGTTGAACACCACGTCGAGCAGCACTTCGAGCCCGGCCGCGTGCAGCGCGTCGACCATGGCCTTGAACTCGTCCACCTGGCCGCCCGGTTTCCCGGCCCGAACCGCCGCCGAGTAGCCCTGATGCGGGGCGAAGTAGCCGATCGTGTTGTAGCCCCAGTAGTTCGTGAGCCCGCGCTGCAGCAGGAACGCCTCGGGGACGCTTTCGTGTACCGGCAGCAGCTCGACGGCGGTTACCCCGAGGTCAAGCAGGTGGGCGATGGCGGCTTCATGGCCTAGGCCCGCGTACGTTCCGCGCAGCTCCGGCGGGATCCCCGGATGGCGCATGGTGAAACCCTTGACGTGCAGTTCATAGATGATCGTGTCGGAGAACCGGTGCCGCGGATGGGTGCCTTCGCGCCAGCGGAATGCATCCTCGGCCATCACCAGGCTTCGCGGCACGCTGGCCGCGGAGTCCGCGACGCTCGGCGCATCCGGATCCTCGGCGGCATACCCGAAGACCTCAGGCCCGAACGTGACTGATCCGCTGATGGCCCGCGCATAGGGATCCAGCAGCAGCTTGGCCGGATTGCAGCGGACGCCGCCAGCCGGATCATACGGTCCGGTGGCCCGGTATCCGTAGGCCTGCCCTTCCCCGACCCCGGGTACGAAGGCATGCCAGACGCCCGCGTCGTAATCACGCAGCGGGATCTGCGTTTCCCCGCCGGCCTCGTCGAACAGGCACAGCACCATCCCGTCGGTGACTGCGGAGGCCACCGCGAAGTTGGTGCCCCCCTCACCGGGGGTGGCGCCCAGCGGGAAGGGGCTGCCGGGCAGCGCGGTAGGGGTCTGCCCTGATACGGCGTTCATCGCTAGCCCTCCCTGTTGATGCGCCGCAGGACGTCTCCGACGGGATCGACCGCTCCGTGCCGGCGGCGGATCACGTCGGCGATGAGCCCGGTCCAGCCGGTCTGGTGGAAGGCGCCGATCGCGGCTCCGTTGTCGCCGTGGAAGTACTCGCTGAAGATCAGGTTGTCGTGCCAGGCCGGATCCTGCTGCAGTCGCTCGGTCCCGCCGAAGCAGGCCCGTCGGCCGTCTGGGCCGCGGGTGAAGATCGAGATCAGCCGGTCCTGCAGGTCGGCGGACACCTTGTTCAGGGTCAGCTGCACGCCCGACCCGGTCGGGTACTCGATGGTGAACTCGTCGCCGAAGAACCGGTAATAGCGTTCCAGGGCCGCGATGACCAGGTAGTTCAGCGGGAACCAGAGCGGACCGCGCCAGTTGGAGTTCCCCCCGAACATCGCGGTGGTGGACTCGGCCGGCTCGTAGTCGATGGTCGCCCGGATGCCCTCGACCTCGAGCACGTAGGGGTGCTCCCGGTGGTAGGCCGAGACCGCCCGCAGGCCGTGCGGGGACAAGAACTCGCTCTCGTCGAAGAGCTTCGCGAACAGCTTCTCCAGCCGGTCCACGCCGGCCAGGCTGAGCAGCATCCGTTGCTGGCCGCGCTCCCCCCGGAGCAGGCCGATCTCGCTGAGCTTTTCCCGGTCGGCGATACCCTGACGGTTCAGGAAATCCGCGAACTGCTTGCCGACCACGAGCGAGGTCTCGAGATCCTTGTCGTCGATGACGGCGGCGGCCAGGATCGGGATGATTCCGACCATCGACCGGACCTTCACCGGGACGGCCTCGCCGCTTGGCGTCACGAGCCTGTCGTAGTAGAGCCCGTCGGTCTCGTCCCACAGCCCGAGGCCCTCGAGCGCGTCGGTGATGGCGGCGAAATGCTCGAGGAACTTGAGCACCAGGTCCGTACCCGGGCGCTGGCCGGACCGGTTCAAGATCACCGCCATGGAGGCCATGGCGATCGCGTAGAAGCCCATCCAGCCGGTGGCATCAGACTGCTCCAGGATGCCGCCCACCGGCAAGTGCGAGCGGTCGATCGGGCCGATGTTATCCAGGCCCAGGAAGCCGCCCTCGAACAGGTTGTTGCCTTCGGCATCCTCCCTGTTGACCCACCAGCCGAAGTTGACCAGCAGCTTGTCGAAGACCCGGCTGACGAAGTCGATGTCGCGGGCCCCGTCGATCGCGAACACCTCGACCGCGGCCCACGCCTGCACCGGCGGGTTAACGTCCCCGAAGTCCCACTCGTACGCCGGCAGCGCGCCGTTGGGATGCTGGAACCATTCCCGGCACAGCAAGATCAGCTGGTACTTGGCGAACGCCGGGTCCACATGGGCCAGGGCGACGCAGTGGAAAGCCAGGTCCCAGGCCGCGTACCACGGGTACTCCCATTTGTCGGGCATCGACATGATGTCGAACGCGTTGAAGTTGCGCCACCGGGCGTTCCGGCCCTTCAGCCGCTGCTGCGGCGGCGTCGGCTGCGTCGGGTCCCCGTCCAGCCAGCGGGCCACGTCGTAGTAGAACAGCTGCTTGCTCCACAGCATCCCGGCGAACGCCTGCCGCATCACCATCGCCTCGTCCGCGGTCGCCGTGGCCGGGGTGAGCTCGCCGTAGAACTCGTCGGCCTCGGCCCGCCGCTGGGCGGTGACCTGGTCGAACTGGGCCCCGAGGGGGTCGTTCTCCTTCCCCCTGGGCGCCTGGGCGGGCGGGGTCCGCAGCCGCAGCCGCAGCTCAACGGTCTCACCGGCTCCCACCGTCACCTGATACCAGAACGCGGCCTTGGTGCCCGTGCGATCGGGGTTCACGGTGGCCGCCCCGCTCACCACGTGGTCGTTGATGCCGTCCTTCGGATACGGCGTCAGCGGCGCCGAGCCATACAGCCGCGCTACGTTCGTCTCGTTCTCGCAGAACACAGCGGTCGGCAGTATCCCGTCTGGTCCGGGGCCGGCGATCAGCTCCATCTGGCCGACGAACGGATGATCGATCCCCACTGCTGAATCGCCCACCGCCTGCATCGCCGGCTTGGGGGCGTCCACGTCCCAGGACCAGGTGTTGCGGAACCAGACGGTCGGCAGCACGTGCAGCGTGGCGGGCTCCGGGCCGGCGTTCGTCACCTGTATGGTCATGAGCAGGTCGTCGGCGCTGGCCTTGGTGTAGTGCACCTCGGTAATCCAGTACCGGTCGTCGTCGAATGCTCCGGTATCCAGCAGCTCGTATTCGGGCTGCTCGCGGTTACGCGCCCCGTTCACCTCGATGAGCTCCTGATAGGGAAACGCGCCCTGCGGATAGTGATACCGCCACCGGTTCCACACGTGACTCGGAAGCGCGTCCAGATACCACCAGTACTCCTTGACGTCCTCGCCGTGATTGCCCTGCGCGCCGGTCAGGCCGAACGCCCGCTCCTTCAGGATCGGGTCCTGGCCATTCCACAGCGCCAGGCCCAGGCACAGCCGCTGTTCCACGTCGCAGAACCCGGCCAGGCTGTCCTCACCCCACCGGTAGGCGCGCGACCGCGCGTGATCGTGCGGCAGGTAATCCCACGCCTCGCCGTCCGCGCTGTAGTCCTCCCGCACCGTCCCCCACTGGCGCTCGCTCACGTACGGCCCCCACCGGTACCATTCGCCGGCCTGCCGCAGTCCGTCTTCCAGCCGCCCGAACCCAGCCACCCGATCCCGTTCAGCACCCACTGTCGACCCCTGTCGCGTCTCGATGTAACGCACCGACCATGTGTCGTGCCGACCTTGTCCGACGTGATCGTGGCGCTAGCTGATATACGGCCGGCCTCCATTGCCTTTCTACGTAGCCGGTCAGCACGGTTCATCACCCAACGCGGGTGATGATTACCGCGCTGGCCAAGTCCACCTTTGAGGGGTGACAAATGGCCCGAGATGAAGCACACACAACCGGTAAATGAATGGTTGGCAAATTAATTAACGGGCTCTGTGTTATCGGAGGCTGGCGTGACGACCAACCAGATCCTGACCGGGGTCGGCCTGATCCTCGCGCTCGCCGTCGGATCTCAGGTCCTGGCCAGCCGCCTGCGCATTCCGGCGATCATCGTGCTGCTCCCGGCCGGATTCGTGGCGGGCGCACTGACCAGCGACGTCAACCCGCAGAATCTGCTCGGGCCGGCGTTCGAGCCGCTCGTGTCCTTGTCGGTGGCCGTCATCCTCTATGACGCGGGCCTGAGCCTCGATATGCGGAAGCTCAAGGGCCACACCCGCAAGGTAGTGATCCGCCTGATCGTGCTCGGGGTCCTGATCACCACCGCGCTCGCTGCTTCCGTGGCCGCACCGCTCCTGGGTATGTCACGCGGCGCGGCGCTGATGCTCGGGATCATCCTCGTCGTCTCGGGACCAACCGTGGTGGGGCCGCTGCTCAGTTTCGTCCGGCCCACCGAACGGGTACAGCAGGTCCTCATCTGGGAGGGGTCGCTGATCGACCCGGTCGGCGGAATCCTCGGCGCGCTGGTGTTCCATGGCGTGGTCGCGAGCACCAGCAAAGGGCCGGGCAGCCAGCTCGCCCAATTTGCGGCCAGCGTCGGCGTCGGCGTCGCCGGCGGGGTGATCGGCACCGCACTGCTCTGGCTGCTGCTGCGCAAACTCCGGCTCGGCGAAGTGCTCGGCACCACCGCGCAACTCGCCGCGGTGATCGCGGTGGCCGCCGCGTGCGACGTGATCCGCGAGGACACCGGACTCATCGCGGCCATTTTCATGGGGCTCGCCCTGGCTAATCGGCGGGGCTTTGACATCCCGTCGCGCCGCCCGTTCTTCGAGACGCTCGTGCAGCTGATCATCGGCGTCCTGTTCATTTCCATCTCGGCCACCGTAACCCCGGCCTCGCTCCGGCATCTGCTGCTGCCCACGCTCGCCCTGGTCGCTGTCCTGGTGCTCGTGGCCAGGCCTATCGTCGCGTTCGCGTCGACGCTGAGGACGGACCTGACCAAAGGCGAGCGTGCCTTCATCGGCTGGATGGCTCCGCGCGGCATCGTCGCGGCCGCCACCGCGTCGACGTTCGCGGCGGGCCTGGTCGCCAAGGGCATCGGCGGCGCCGGCAAGATCCTGCCCGCCACGTTCGTCGTCATCGTAGCGACGGTGACCCTGTACGGCCTGACCGCGGTGCCGGCCGCCCGGCGATTGGGCGTCGCGCGGCCCGGCCGCACCCGGCCGCTTCTGGTCGGCGGCTCGGCCTGGGTGGTCGACCTTGGACGGGCCCTGAAGTCCGCGGGCCTGGAGGTGGTGATGTGGGCGGGCCTGGACCAGCAGCGGGAACAGATCAGGCGGGCCGGGCTGGAACTAGCGCCTGGTGAGCTGCTCGCGGCGGCCACCGGCCGCGGCGCGCGACTCGAGGGCATCACGGCCGTGCTCCTGCTGACCGACGAGGATGACTTCAACGCGCTCGCCTCGGTGCTGCTGACGGAAACCGTCGAGGGGCACGTATACCGGCTTGCGCCGCCGCAGCTCAGCCACGGAGTGGTCGCTCCCTACACCACCGGGCACATCCTGTTTGCCACTGGCATGACCAGGCCGGCGGTCACCGCTCGGTATCAGGACGGGGCGCGGATCGTGGTACACGGCGCCGACGGCGTACTGCCCGCCGGACAGGACCTCCTGTTCGTGGTACGCGCGGACGGCCAGCTCACTGCCGTCACTCAGACCAGCACGCCGGCGCCGGAACCTGGTGACATCTTGGTGTCCCTGGGCCCGGTGCTCGCGGCGCAACCAGCGGATCCCGGTCATAGTGATCTGCCCGAGGTAGAGCGACTATGACCTTTCATGTACGGCTGGTCAGCGTGCCTGACCGGACCCATGACCTGGTCGAGGCACTCGCCGCCGACGCGGGTGTCTCCAACCTGCTCGTGCTCCCGGGCGCCGCCCGCGGGCCCGCCAGCGACGCCGTCCAGTTCGACGTTCGGCCCCGGTCCGCCAACTCCGTATTCCGTAACCTGCAGGCCTTCCAGCACGACCACGGCGGCACCGTCGCCGTTGATTACGTGGATGCCACTCTCGGTGAAAGGGTGCCCCCGGCCGCGGAGCATTTTCTGGTGCAGCGTGACGTCGCACCCGTATGGGAAGTCGTCGAGGCCCGGATCCGCGCGGACGCCGTCTACGCACCCAGTTTCTACATCCTGCTCGCCATCGCCGGGCTGATCGGCGCGGTCGGCATCCTCACCAACTCCACGATCCTCATCGTCGGCGCCATGGTCGTGGGGCCCGAGTACAACGCGATCATGGGTGTTGCCCTCGGCATCGACAAGCGAACCAGGCGGCCGGTAATCCGCGGCGCCCTCGCCCTGCTCGCCGGATTCTCCGCGGCCATGATCGTCACCCTGCTCTTCGCCCTGGCGATCCGCTGGTCCGGGCACACGCCGAAGTTGTACTCGCTCGGCGTGCGACCAGTTTCCTCTCTCATCGACAATCCGAACTTGTTCTCGATCGTCGTCGCTGTCCTGGCTGGGATCGTCGGTGTCGTCTCGCTGACCGAAGCGCGGGCCAGCGCCCTTATCGGCGTGTTCATCTCAGTGACGACCATTCCGGCGGCCGCTGACATAGCCCTGTCCGTCGGGTACGGAAGCTGGGGCGAGGCTCGCGGGTCGGCGTTCCAGTTGCTTCTCAACGTGACAGTGCTGATTGCCATGGGCGCGCTGGTTCTGCGCGCCCAGCGGATCATCTGGCGTTCCCGCGAACGGGCAGAACGATCGCGGGATGCGCGGAGCCTAGCTAACCACCTGCCGCGTCAGCGACGTTCAGGCGATGGATGATCGTGGCCACGAGCTCCTCTGGCGTGCCATCAGCGGGCACGACAAGTACGTTCGCCGCCGCTCGCGGCACCTCGAGATCATCGAACTGGGTGTCCAGGAGCCCGGCGGGAAAGAAATGCCCGGGCCTGGCGGCGAGCCGGGCCATGTCTGCGTCATGACCGATATCCAGGAACACGAGCCGTGCGGCGGGACGCCCGTCCAGGAGCACATCCCGGTAGGCGCGTTTGAGCGCCGAGCACGCCACGACACCCGAGTCGCCCGCCGCGGCGCGCTCATCCATCCAGTCGGCGATCGCACCCAGCCAAGGCCGCCGGTCGTCGTCGGTCAGCGGAATTCCGGCGGCCATCTTGGCCACGCTGGCGGCAGGGTGAAAGGAATCGCCGTCAGCGAACGCCCAGCCAAGCCGGCCCGCCAGCAAGGCGCCGACCGTCGACTTGCCGCTGCCCGAGACCCCGGCCATCACCACGATCATCGCGTGACCCCGCGTTCTCAACCAGCAGGGTGCACATTAGCCCAGTCGGCGGCCATGTCGATCACGGTCCATTTCTGGTCAGCCGCAGCGGCCAGGATCTGGTCTGTGCCGCTGCCCAGGATGGGGTCGCGATCGTAGGCGTACTCCCGCTCGGCGTCAGTGTGGTGGACGACCAGTTCCAGGGTCCGGTATGGGCTGGCTGCGGTCCACTGGAGCATGGCCAGGTCGCCGTCGGTGTTCCCGGCGGCCAGGATCGGGCGCTGCCCGACGTGCTGGTGGATCGAGCTGGGCTTTTTCGGGCCGTCGTTGACGACCTCGAGTTTGGCGCTCTTGAGAAGTTCGGGCCCGCTGTCGCCGATGCGGAACTCGGTTTCCCCGACGCTGCCGATCACCCGGTGCGGTGGCAGGCCGTAGACGTCAGCCGCCCACGTCCGCATGAAGTCCGTGCCGCCGCCGGAGATAATCCAGCAGGAGAAGCCCTTGCGGTCAAGCAGCCCGAGCAGCTCGAGCATCGGCTGGTACACCGTCTCCGGGTAGGGCCGCCCGAAACGCGGGTGCCGGGCCGAGGCGAGCCAGTTCTGGCCCAGCGCGTCGAACTCGTCGGTGGTGATGCCCGCGTGAGTAAGCGCTAGCAGCTCGACCAGGGCCGGCATCCCGCCGGCGTGCAGCTTCTCGAGGCTGGTGGGATGGCCCAGTTCGGCCGCCCGGTCGATCGCGAAGACCAGCTGAGCGTACACGGGCTGCTCAGTCCACAATGTGCCGTCATTGTCGAACACCGCCACGCGGTCCCGCTCCGGCACGAAGTCCGGCGCGTCAGGATCGGTCACGGCGTCGACGAATTCCACGATTGCGTGCTTTGCGGGTGTCCCACGCCAGCTCGGCAGCTGATCAGCACTCACCGTCATCGCGCTCCTCCCGACAGCAGCATCTCGTGTGATCAAAGGCTCCGCCCATCCCGACGGCTCAGACATCACCCACGCCGGATGACCCCCTGGTCCTGGCTAGCCTGAATACTCGGCCGCATGGGCGTCAGTGGCGGGGCCCGCCGCGGGGCGGTTGATCGTCGGCTGGTCCGTTATGCCGGGGCCGCGCGCGCTCACCTGATGGTCACCCTCGTACTCGGCCTAGCCGGAACGGGACTGATCCTGGCCCAGGCCGGCCTGCTCGCCCGGGCCCTGGCCGTTGCTGCCCGCGGCGACGTCGCGGCCGCGCTATCAGGCACCCTGGCGGTGCTGCTGGTCGTGGTGGCGGCCCGGGCGGCGGTGAGCTATGGCGGGGAAGTGACCGCGCTGCGAGCGGCCGCGACGGTGAAATCGCAGCTACGCCGCGCGCTCACCGCCCGCTCCCTGCAGCTAGGCCCGATGTGGCTGGGTGGCCAGCGGGCGGGCGAGATCACCACCTTGAGCACCAAGGGCCTGGACGGCCTGGATTCCTATTTCGCCCGTTACCTGCCGCAGCTCGTCCTCGCGGTGCTGGTGCCGGTCGCGGTGCTGGTCAGGGTGGCGGTCGCGGACTGGGTCTCCGCGGTGATCATCGCCGTGACGCTGCCGCTGATACCGGTGTTCGCGGTGCTGGTCGGCTGGCACACCAAAACGCAGACCCGGCGGCAATGGCGGCTGCTGGCCACCCTCGGCGGCCACTTCCTCGACGTGGTAGAAGGCCTGCCCACGCTCAAGGTGTTCGGCCGGGCCAAGGCGCAGGAGCAGGTGATCGCCAAGGTCACCGAAGACTACCGGGCCGCCACCATGTCCACCCTGCGGGTGGCCTTCCTGTCCGCGCTGGTGCTGGAGCTATCCGCCGCAGTCGCCACCGCTCTCGTCGCGGTCGAGGTCGGGCTCCGGCTCCTATACGGCCACTTGGGCTACGAGACGGCGCTGCTGGTTCTGCTGCTCACCCCGGAAGCGTTCTTGCCCATCCGCGCGGTCGGTGCGCAGTTTCACGCGAGCATGGAAGGTGTCGCCGCGGCCAGAGGAGTTTTCGAGATCCTGGACACCCCGATACCGGGCGAGGCCAGGTCCGCGGCCACGGCCCCGCGCAGCGGCAGTTCACGCGCCGATCTGCGCAGGCAGTACATCAGGCTGAACGACGTCACCGCGGCATATCCCGACCGTCATCGCCCGGCCCTGGAGGGGGTGAGCCTGACCATCGCGCCGGGGGATCGGGTCGTGCTCACGGGCCCAAGCGGTGCGGGGAAGAGCACGCTGCTCGCGCTGCTGCTCCGCTTCATCACCCCGGCCGCGGGGACCATCGAGCTAGCCGGAGGCGGGGCAGACGGTGACGTGGCGGCCATAGACATCCGGCAGTGGCGCACCCAGATCGCCTGGGTGCCGCAGCAGCCCTACCTGTTCACCGGTACCGCCGCGGACAATATTGCCCTCGGCCAGGCCGGTGCGAGCCGCGACGCCATCTGCCGGGCCGCCCGGCTGGCGGGCGCCGCCGACTTCATCTCCGAACTGCCGGCCGGATACGATACGCCGCTGGGCGAGCGCGGGTTGCGGCTATCCGCTGGCCAGCGGCAACGGATCGCCCTAGCCCGTGCCTTCCTACGAGACGCGCCGCTGCTACTCCTGGACGAGCCCGTCGCTCACCTGGATCCGGTCAGTGCCCGGCTTATCGGGACCGCCATCGACACCGCCCTGGCCGATCGCACCGTCATCCTGGTTAGCCACCGCGAGGGCTGGGCATACGGGGGCGGCCGCGTTATCCGCCTGGAGCAGGGGAAGCGGATGTCGTCGGTCAGTGCCAGCCGGACCGCGGCGATGCTCCGGTGAGCGGCCAGACCGCGGGCCTGACCGCCGGGCGCCGGCCGCTGCTCCGGCTGCTCTGGCTGGCCCGGCCGCTGCGCGCCCGGCTGGCCCTTTCCGTCCTGGCCGGCGCGGCCGCCACCGGCTGCGGCGTGGCCTTGCTGGCCACCTCAGGGTTCCTGCTGGCCCGCGCCTCACAGCACCCGAGCATCTTGGCCATCTCTACGGCGGTCGTCGCAGTCCGTGTGTTCAGTATCGGCCGCGGTGTATCGCGCTATCTCGAGCGGCTGACGTCCCACGATGTCGCGTTCCGGGTGCTGGCCGACATCCGGGTGGCTATCTACCGTCGGCTGGAGCGGCTCGCGCCCGCTGGGCTAGCCGCCTTCCGGTCCGGTGATCTGCTGGCCGCGCTGATCAGTGACGTGGACGCCACCCAGGACCTGTTCATCCGCGGCGTCGGGCCACCGCTGGCCGCGGCTCTGGTCGGCGCGGGCGCGGTGACCGTCTGCCTGCTGATCCTGGTGCCGGCCGGGGGCGTACTGGCTCTCGGCCTGCTCGCCGCCGGGGCGGTGGCGCCACCGCTGGCCGTCGCGGCCTCCCGCCGGGCCGCCAGGGCGACCGCGGCGGCACGCGGCGAGCTCAGCGCGGCAGTCACCGACCTGCTCTCCGGCGCGGCCGACCTGCACGCGTTCGGCGCGCAGGACACCGCGCTCGCCGTGGCGGCCGAAGCCGACACGAAGCTGACCGCGCAGGCCAGGCGCCTGGCTGCCGCGACGGGCCTGGGCAGCGGGCTGATCAGCGCTTTGACCGGACTGACCGTGTGGGGAGTGCTCGTTCTCGGAGTGGCGGCGGTGGGGCACGGCACGCTCACCAGGGTGCCGCTGGCCGTGCTGACGCTGACGGCGCTGGCGTCCTTCGAGGCGGTCACGCTGATGCCCGCGGCTGCCCTCGCGCTCGGATCGGCGCGCGCATCGGCCCGCCGGATCGGCACGATCCTGGACGCCCCGGATCCGGTCGCTGACCCGCTGGCTTCGCGGCCGCTGCCCGCCGGGCCCGTGCACGTCCAGCTGTCGGGAGTGCAGGTCCGGTACGAGCCGGACGGGCCGCTCGCGCTGGACGGGCTCGATCTCGACCTGCCGCCAGGCCGGCGCGTCGCGCTGATCGGGCCGAGCGGCGCCGGCAAGTCCACGGTCGCCGCGGTCCTGCTGCGCTTCCTTGACCCAGTCGGCGGGAGCATCACCTTGAACGGCGCCAGCCTGGCCAGCTACGCCGCCGAACCGGTCCGGACCATCATCGGCGGGTGCCCGCAAGATCCGCACATCTTCAACGCCAGCATCCGCGACAACCTGAAACTGGCCCGGCCCACCGCCACCGGCGACGAACTGGCCGCCGCCGCCGCGGCGGCCCGGCTCCTGCCCTGGATCCAGTCGTTGCCGGGGGGCTGGGACACCCCGGTCGGTGCGCACGGCGCGGCCCTGTCCGGCGGTGAACGGCAGCGGCTGGCGCTGGCCCGCGCCCTGCTCGCGGATCCAGCCGTGCTGATCCTCGACGAACCCACCGCGCACCTCGATCCCGAAGCCCGCGCTGCTCTGACCGCCGACCTGCTCGCCCTCACCGCAGGTCGCGCCACCCTGCTCATTACGCACGAGCTGGAGGGACTCGACCAGGTCGACGAGATCATCGTCCTAGACCACGGCAAAGTCGCCCAGCGCGGCACGCATGAGCAGCTCATCCGGATCAGCGGCCCGTACCGGCAACTCCACGAGGCGCCCTCATCCTGGCCGTCAGCATCATCCTCATGGGGTGATGCGCGGGCGGCAGGCCGGATGGTCTGCTGAGCCGCAGTAGATCGTGGCTCAGCGCATTACTTGTGAGCAGGGAGAGGCTGACTACGTCAGGAATCGGCGGAGCCATCCTCCCGGCCCGCCCTTTGCGCTGATCGTTAGGCCCGGCGAGGACGGTGCAGGCGCTGGGGGAAGGATCCGGAATGCGGTCACTCCGGCTACGCGGCTGGCTTGTGCGGTACCTCTGGGCCAGCTACGAGCAGCGCAGATTCATTCAGGGCGCCAAGCGGGACATACGGAGGCTCGTCGAGGGTGGAAGCGAACTATCGGGACGATAGACCACTTCGTCCACGGACCGAGGTTGTCACGGCGGCGGGTCTCGGCGTCGCGGGCAGCGGGACCAGTTCTGGCCCGGAGGTGAGGTAGCCATGACCGCAGCAGAGCCAGTACCTACGCCGAGCCCGATGGGCCCGCTCGCCCGGTACGAAAAGAGCGTCATCGACCGGATCACCGACTTCAACGACCCGCGCCAGGAGTGGCGGCGGCTGTTCTCCGAGCTGCTCGGCACCTTCTTCCTGGTGCTGGCGGCCGCAGGCGGGGGCATGATGGGCCACGCCTTCCCCGGCGTGATCAGCCACACCGCCGCCGTCACGGCTCCCGCGCTGACGGTCATGGCCATCATCTTGTTCATGGGCAAGGTCTCCGGAGCGCACCTGAACCCGGCCGTCAGCATCGCCTTCGCGCTGCGCCGCGACTTCCCGTGGTGGCGGGTGCCCGGCTACATCGTGGTCCAGCTGGCCGGCGCCACCCTGGCCGCCCTGGTCCTGCACGAGATCATCAACGTCTCCGCCAAATACGGCAGCAACTACCCCGCCAGTGGCTACTCCGCCGGGGCCGCGTTCTGGATGGAATTGATCCTGACCACCGGCCTGGTCAGTGTGATCCTGGGCACCGCCTCGGGCGCCCAGAACGTCGGCGTCATCGGCGCATTCGGAGTCGGCAGCTACATCGCCCTGGCCGGGCTGTGGGGCAGCCCCATCTCCGGCGCCTCGATGAATCCGGCCCGTACCTTCGGGCCTGACCTGGCCTCCGGCACCTTCACCAGCTACTGGGTCTACATCGCGGGGCCGATCGCGGGCGCCGCGCTCGCCGTGGTCATCGCCTTCGTCCTGCGCGGCCCCGGTGGTGACAAGTCCGCCCTGGGGGCTGCGCAGGGTGAGCTGTTCACCGAAACTTACGAGTCCGGCAAATCCTGAAGATCGGAGGCGTCCGTATGGCAGAGGGGCAAGCACGGGCGGCTGGCCGTACACGTGACCTGATCCTGTTGGGGATCGGGATCAGTGCGGTGGCACGCCTTCTGGGAAGCCACCGCTTCCAGGTGCGTGTTATCACCGGTGTAATCGCGGTCGCGGCGCTAGCTGGGGCGGCGCGGGAAAGCGAAGTTCCCGTCATGGTGCGCGTGATATTCAAAGACTATTTTACCGGGCAAGTGCGAGAACTTGTGGAACATGGCCAGGAGGAGCTGAAACGGGAGGAGCTGAAACGGGAGAAGCTGAAACGGGAGAAGGTGAAACGGCGTCGCCGCCGCTCCTCCACCACCGGCCCAGCCGAAAGCCAGGTCAAAGAAGGCCTGCCTGGCGCCCGGTGACGCGTCGCTGTCACCCCGGGTGGGTGATCACCCATCCGCCTGGTCAAACTAAGTTCGGGGAAAACGGCCCCCCACCGTGTTTTTCCGGATGCGGCCAGGACAAACAGGAGAGACGACATGGCCAAGCCCGACGCAGTATTCATTTACATCGGCACCTACCCCAGCAAGGGCGCCGCGCGAGCTGACTACGACATCGTCAAGGACCTGCATGCAGCTGGCGCGGTCGGCACCTACGACGCCGCCGTGGTCACCAAGGACGACGCCGGCAAGGTTCACGTGAACAAGGATGAGATGGCCACCCGGCACGGGGCGTGGGGCGGCGCCGCGGTGGGTGCCGTGGTCGGCATTTTGTTCCCCCCCTCGATCATCGGCACCGCTATCGTCGGCGCAGCGGTAGGCGGGGTGGGCGGCCACCTATGGCGCGGCATGTCCCGGGCCGACGTCAAGGAGTTCGGGGACATCATCGACGAAGGGCAGGCGGCCCTGGTCATCGTCGGTGAAAGCAAGTTTGAGCAGGCTGTGCAAAAGGCCGAATTGAAGGCCGAGAAGCACGTCGCCAAGGAGTTGAACGTAAGCGCGAAGGACGTCGACACGGCTGTCCAGGAAGCCGCGGGCGAACTCGGCTGACCCGACGGTCCGCGGCGTCCGGTCAGGTCCGTCGGGCAGTCACGACGCTCCATCGCCCTGCTGGGACGGGATACCCTGTCCGGTGGCCGCAGGCGCCTGCTGCCTGCCGAGTTGCACGGCCCCGACGAACACGCGGATGCCCAGGCCCAGCACTAGCAGGTCCAGGATCATCTGGGCGGTAACCACCAGCCTGGCGCTCTGGCTGACCGGGGTGATGTCTCCAAAACCCACCGTGCTGAAGACCGTGACCGTGAAATACAGCGCATCGGTCCGAGTGAGCTGGTGGGTGCCGAAGTTGGCCGGGCTCGCCTGCGCCATTACGAAGTAGACCGAGGCGAACAGCAGCACGAACAACGGCACCGTAACGGCCAGGGCCACGACGGCCCGTACCGCTGGATATTTGGCCCGGACGATCGCGCGCAGCTGCCACGCGGTGACGGCCAGCAGGATCACCAGCCCGACGGCCAACGTCAATGGCACGTCCTTGACGTGGTCCAGCGGTAGCAGATAGTACAACGCCACCAGTACGACAGCCGTCGCTAGCGCGCGAAACAGCCCCAGGACCACCCGGCCGCGGCGCCAGGCCGACGCTGGTGGTTTCCCGTCCGCCTGGACGCTCACGGCGCAGCCCTGGCAAGCGCCGCAGCTCGCACCACAGACGGCTGCACCGGCATGACCATTACGATGTCAGCCGCCTGCCCCAGCCAGGACCACCCGGAGCGGGTGAGCCTGTGCCAGCGACCCGGCCTCGCTTCGGCCATGACCGCCGTGTATTACGCCCGCTCCCGGTGGCCGGGCCGGACAATGCCGTTCTCGTAGGCGAACACCGCTATCTGCACCCGGTCACGCAGGTTCAGCTTGGCCAGCACGCGGGCCACATGGCTCTTGACCGTCGCCTCACTCAGGAAGAGCTTGGCCGCAATCTCCGCGTTGGACAGGCCTTCGGCGACGGCCCGGACCACGTCTAGCTCCCGTTCGCTGAGGTGCCCGGCCGTGCCGGCCGCGGCGCCGGGCGCGGGCCCGCGGCAGAAGTCCTCGATCAGGCGCCGGGTGATGGCCGGCGCGAGCAGCGCCTGGCCCGCCGCGATCGTCCGCACGGCGGTGGCCAGCTGATCGCGGCTGGCGTCCTTGAGCAGGAAACCGCTCGCCCCCGCCTTCATCGCGCGGTACACGTACTCGTCTAGGTTGAATGTGGTCAGCATCAAGATCCGCGCCCGGCTGCCGCTGCGGACCAGCTGAGCGGTGGCCTCGATCCCGTCGAGCCCGGGCATCCGGACGTCCATCAAGATGACGTCGGGATCCAGCCGCCGGGTCTGGGCCAGGGCCTGTTGCCCGGTCCCGGCTTCGCCCGCGACGCTGAGGTCCGGCTCCGCCTCGAGCATCATTCGCAGGCCCTCGCGGACGAGGTCCTGGTCGTCCGCGATCAGCACGCTGATCATGACGCCCCGTCGCCGGCCGGCAGGCGGGCCCGGACCGTGAAACCGCCATCGGGCCTCGGTCCGGCCCGCAGGTCGCCGCCGAACAGCGCCACTCGCTCCCGCATCCCGGTCAGCCCCCGGCCGCCCTGCGTTGCCTCCGCCCAGACCGGGTCCGCCGCGTCGAGGCCGGGGCCGTCGTCGGTGACCTCGATCGTGACCGCGTCTTCGACGTAGCAGACCCTCACCTCGGCGTGCGCGCAGCCCGCGTGCTTGAGCACGTTGGTCAGCGCCTCCTGGACGATGCGGTACGCCGACACGTCCACCGCGGCGGGCAGGGCCGCCTCGTCGCCGTCGATGACCAGCCGTACCGGCAGGCCCGCCGCGCGGACGCTCTCGGCCAGGGCCGGCACCTCGCCCAGTCCGGGCTGCGGATTCAGCTCGGGTTCCTCGTCCGGTTCCCGCAGCATGCCGAGCAGCCGCCGCATCTCGGTCAGCGCCTGACGCCCGCTGTGTTCGATCTTCTCCAGCGTCCTGTCGCTGGCCCGGCCCGAGGCCCGTGCTCCGGCTGCCTGCAGGACCACCACGCTGAGGTGATGCGCGACGATGTCGTGCAGCTCGCGGGCGATCCGGGCCCGCTCGGCGGTCACCGCCTGCTCGGCCTGGCGCTGGAGCGCCGCGTTCCGCGCGGCCAGGGCCGCTGCCTGGCGGCGGCCCCGGACGAACACTCCGGCCAGCCAGAACACGAGGATCTCCCCGGCCAGATACCCGCTCCCGCCATGCACCTGACCGCCGAGCAGAGTGCGCGGGTTCATCATCCCCAGCGCACTCTGGTGGGTGGCCGTGGTGAAGATCGTCAGGCCGGGCACCGCGACGGCCAGTCCCGCGATCGCGCGGCCCAGGGTGTCGTGCGCGGCCAGCGCGTAGCTGCCCGCGCACAGCACGAACACCAGCTCGGGACCCTTGGGCGGCAGGTGCGTCGCCAGGGCCTGCAGCGATATTCCCACCCACATGATGATCCACATCAGCAGCGGCGCCCGGCGGCGCAGCAGCAGCGGCCCTCCGATCAGCAGCGGCAGGACGGCCAGCAGCCAGGGCGGCCCGGCCAAGGGCGTCCCGGTCAGGCTGGTCGAGGTCCATGTGGCCACGGCCGTCAGCCCGAAACCGACGACGGCGAACCCGGCATCCAGGGCCGTATCCAGGACCGGCCGCTTCACCCACATGCGGCGAACGTAACACCTGGTCGGCGCGGTGCACATCGTCCGTACGGCGGTCTTGATTCATCCTTACGGCCGAGAAGTTCGCTCCTGCGACTGCAGACCGGCGGACGCTCCGGCGTCTACGTTCGCATCCTGTCCGCTAACGACGGGAGAGACATCATGACCACCGCACTTCAGACGAGCGGGCTAAGCAAACGGTACGGCCATCGGCTGGCGCTGGCCGACTGCACGCTGAGCATTCCCGCCAGGCACATCGTCGGGCTGGTCGGCCCGAACGGCGCCGGCAAGACGACCCTGTTGCACCTGGCCGTCGGCATGCTGGCGCCCACGTCGGGCACGATCGAGGTGCTCGGCGGCAGGCCGGCCAGCGGCCCGGCGCAGTTGGCCAAGGTCGGTTTCGTGGCCCAGGATGCCCCGGTCTACGCCGGGTTCACTGTCGCCGACCATCTCAGGTTCGGAGCCCATATGAACCCGGGCTGGGATGCCGCGCTGGCCCGCGACCGGATCGACCAGCTGGGCCTGGATCGCCGCCAGCGGGCGGGCAAGCTGTCCGGTGGCCAGCGCGCCCAGCTCGCCCTGACCCTGGCCCTGGCCAAACGTCCGGAGCTGCTGATCCTGGACGAGCCGATCGCCAGCCTTGATCCGCTCGCGCGCAGCGAGTTCCTGCGCAGCCTCGCGGAGTACACAGCCTCTCGCCAGGTCAGCGTCGTGATGTCGTCCCACCTGGTCAGCGACCTGGAGCGGATCTGCGACTACCTGATTGTGCTCGTCGCCTCCCGGGTCCAGGTGGCCGGGCCCGTCACCGACCTGCTGGCCTCGCACGGACAGGGCCTGGAGGACCTGGTCCTCGACTACATGAGCCGGGCCACCCGATCGAGCACCCCGCCTGCCCCCCAGCCCATTCCGGAGGCATGACCATGACCTGGCTCACCTGGCGCCAGTTCCGCGCCCAGGCCGCCGCGGCGGCCGCCGCGGCGGCCGTGCTCGCCATCCTGCTGGCCGTCACCGGCCCGCACATGGCCCACCTCTACGACAGCAGCGGCATCGCCACCTGCACCGGAGTCAGCTGCGGACCGATCAGCAACACCTTCGGCAACGAGCTGCCGTGGTTCGACACAGTCATTTACCTCGTCGGCGTCGGGATCATGTTCCTTGTGCCGGCCATCGTCGGGGTGTTCTGGGGGGCGCCCCTGGTCGCTCACGAGATCGAGGCCCGGACCCTCCCGCTGACCTGGAACCAGAGCGTGACCAAGACCCGGTGGCTGGCCGTCAAGCTCGGCCTGGTCGGCCTGGGCAGCGTGGCCACGGCCGGGCTGCTCAGCCTCATGCTGACGTGGTGGTCAAGCCCGATGGACAGCACACTCGAGATCCCCTACGGTCACCGGCTCCTCCTCGAGCGGCTCGGGCCGGTACTGTTCGCTACGCGCGGCGTCGCGCCGCTCGGCTACGCCGCCTTCGCCTTCGCTCTCGGCGTCACGGCCGGCATGCTGACCCGCCGCACCGTGTCCGCGATGGCCGCCACCCTGGGTGGCTTCGCCGCCCTCCAGTTCGCCTGGGCCGAATGGATCCGCGCCCACCTCGTCCCGCCCGTCACCGTCATCGTGCCGCTGAATCCCGTTACCACCTCCGTGCTGGGCGTCAAAGACGGCTTCATGACCCTGCAGGCGGCGCCTGCGCTGACCCAGCAGGGCGCCTGGATCCTGTCCGGCCAGGTCATCGACATCTCCGGTTACCCAGCCCAGGTACCGGCGATCCCGGCCTGCTTGGGCACCAACTCTGCGGCCTGTGCGGCCTCGCTGGCTCGGCTTCACCTCCGGGAGCTGATCAGCTACGAGCCCGCCAGCCGCTTCTGGACCTTCCAGTGGGTGGAGACCGGGATCTTCGTCGCCCTAGCCCTGGCCCTGGCGGCGACCTGCATCTGGTGGCTCGTCCGCCGCATCACCTGACCAGCTCGCCTGGTCCCGCCGCTTACAGACGGCGGGACCAGTTCTGGCCCACCAGGTCGACCCCGAAGCTGTGATGACGGTTCTCGTCGTCCAGCGAGAAACCCGCCCGCTGGTAGATCCGCCGGGCCTCCACCAGCACGTCGTTGGTCCACAGCGTGATGTCCGAGTACCCGGCCCGCCGGGCGAACCGGAGCACCTCCTCGACCAGGCGGCCACCGATGCCGAGCCCGCGGGCCCATGGCTCGACCAGCAGCAGGCGCAGCCGGGCGGTGGTGGCGTTCTCGCGCACGCAGAACACGCACCCGGCCGGGGTCCCGTCCACCTCGGCGATCCAGGCCGTCTCGGCTTCAGGGTCCCGGTGGTCGACGTAATCCGCGACGATCCGGGCCACCAGCGCCTCGTAGCTGGCGTCCCAGCCGAACTCCTCGGCGTACACTGCCCCGTTCCGCTGAACCACCCAGCCCATGTCGCCCGCCTGCGGCGCCCGCAGCACGTACCCACGCGGCGTCGGGGCCTCCGACAGCACGTCGGTAATGACGTGCATGGCGTCGATCAGCCTGCGCCGGTCCTCGTCACGCACCGCGGCCAGCAGGTCCCGGGTCTGCGCGGCGGACCGGCCGTCCAGCCCGGCCACCACCGAACGCCCGCTGTCCGTCAGCCGGATGACCTGCCGACGCCCGTCGGCGGCCGAGCGCTGCCGGCTGATGAGCCCGTCGGACTCGAACCGGGACAAGATGCGGCTCAGGTAGCCCGCGTCGATGTCGACCGCATGCCGCAGATCCGTGACCTCGCTCGCGTCACGCTGCGCGAGCTCGAACAAGATCCTGGCCTCGGTGAGCGAGTACGGCGTGTCCAGGTACTTGCCGCGCAGCAACCCGATCGTGTTCGTGTAGAACCGGTTGAACGCCCGCACCCCCGCCACCGCTGCGTCTCCCGTGATCACCGGCCCCGCTGCCTGCGTAGTCACCAAGCCACCCGCCGTCCATCTCACTCAAATCGTTGCTTGAGTCAAATATATACCTGCCTTCAGCAACGATACGAGGCGGAGGCGGCCGAAGGCCCGGGGACGGCCGCAAATAGGCTAGGGAGCAGACCAGTCGGCGCGGCGGAAGGTGGATCAGGATGCGGATGCGGACGCTCGGCGGTACCGGGATCAAGGTGAGCCCTTACTGCCTCGGCGCGATGATGTTCGGCGCGTGGGGCAATCCCGATCACCAGGAGAGCATCCGGATCATCCACGCCGCACTGGACGCCGGCATCAACTTCGTCGACACCGCGGACGTGTACTCGGCGGGGGAGTCTGAGGAGATCGTCGGCCAGGCGCTGCGGGGACGCCGCGATGACGTGGTGCTCGCCACCAAGGCGCACGGGGCGATGGGGCAGGACGTCAACATGGCGGGAAACTCGCGCCGCTGGATCATCCGCGAGGTGGAGAACAGCCTGCGCCGGCTGCAGACCGACTACATCGACCTGTACCAGATGCACCGGCCGGACCCGGACACCGACATCGACGAGACCCTGTCGGCGCTGTCCGATCTGACCCGCAGCGGCAAGGTCCGTGCCATCGGCTCGTCCACGTTCCCCGCCGAGCAGATCATCGAGGCCCAGTGGGTGGCGGACCGGCGCGGCTACGTCCGGTTCCGCTGCGAGCAGCCGCCCTACTCGATGCTGGTGCGCGGCATCGAGGGCGCGGTCCTCCCGGCCTGCCAGAAGTACGGTATGGGCGTCATCGCCTGGAGCCCGCTGGCCGGCGGCTGGCTGACCGGGCGGATCCGCCAGGACACCGGCGTGGACATGACCAGCGGCCGGGCGCGGCGGCTGCCGCATCGCTTCGACCTCGCGCTGCCGGGCAACCAGGCCAAGCTGGCCGCCGTCGAGGAACTGATCAAGATCGCCGGCGACGCGGGCTGCTCGCTGACCCACATGGCGCTGGCGTTCGTGACCGGGAATCCGGTGGTGACCTCGGCGATCATCGGCCCGCGAACGATGGAGCAGCTCACGGACCTGCTGGCTGGCGCGAGCGTCACGCTCGACGACGACGTGCTCGACCGGATCGACCAGATCGTCCCGCCCGGCGTGACCCTGAATCCCGCCGACGCGGGCTGGCAGCCGTCCGTGCTCGCCGACCCCGCCGCCCGCCGTCGCCCCCAGGCCACCCGCTCGGCCAGCTGAGACCCACTCGAAGCGGATATACAGCGACACCGGGTTTCCCGGCTCACCGCCCGTCAAGGTGAGGGTGATGTGGCGGCGGCGGCATGGTGCCGACGTCCGGGGCCGCGTCCGGCCAGACGAGCAGCACCGGGCAGGCGGCATGATCCACGACGAACCGGGTGGCCCGGCCCAGGCTCTTCGGGCCGAGCCGGGACCGGTCGCCGTCACGAGCCACGATGAGCAGGTCCGCGTGGGCGGAGGCTGCCACCACGGCCCGTTCGGAATGATCCTGAATTTCCAGCCGTTCGCACGGCCTCCCGAGTCGGCGCGCGGCCGCCTCCACCAGGTCGGCGGCCGCCTCGGCGGCCACCTCATCGAACCGCGCGCCGGGGTCGCGCCCGCCCCGCCCGAGCAACCCCAGGTAGGCGCCCCGCGCGGTGTCGGCCGCGGTCGGCGACGTGACGTGCAGCACGGTGAATCTGGCCGGCGTGGGCGCCAGGCTGAGGGCCGCGTCCACGGTGGCCCGCCACGTTCCCTCACAGACCCATATGATGACGGAACGGAGCGTGGTGTCACTGTCGGTCAACGTTGATCAGCCTCCCAGGGCGCGCAGGCCGACCCACAGGGCCAGGACCGCGAGGACGAGTCCGGCCGGGACGGTGAGCAAGCCCAGCCGGGTGAATTCCCCCAGATCCGGTGCCTCACCGTGGCGGCGGAGGGTGCGGCGCCACAGCAGGGTGGCCAGCGAGCCGGTGTAGGTGAGGTTCGGGCCGATGTTGACGCCGAGCAGCATGGCGAGCACCGCGCCGGAGCCGGAGGCCGCGGTCAGCGGCAGCAGGACCAGGACCGCCGGCAGGTTGTTGCAGACGTTGGCCAGGGCAGCGGCCAGCGCGGCAATGGCCAGCAGCGCAAGCAGGGACGTCCCGGCGGGCACCAGCGGCGTGAGGGCCCGGCCGAGCCCGTTGCCGACCACAGCCTGGACGACGATCCCCAGCCCCAGCACGAACAGCCCGAACGGCAGGTCCGCGGCGCGCAGCAGGCTCAGCGGGGTGGCCCGCCGCCGGGCCAGCGCCCGGCCCGCCAGCACCGCCGCGCCGGCCAGGGCGGCCCAGGCCGGGCTCACCCCCGCCGCCGACGCGACCACGAACCCGGCCAGCGTGAGCGCGACCACTACCACGGTAAACACCGGCAATGCCGCCTGCTCGGCCCCGGAGTCGGGCGGTGGCCGCGGCGTGGCACCCAGGTCCGAGGCGAAGAAGCGGCCGAACACCGCGTACTCGGTGCCGATGACCGCCAGCCACGGCAGCGCCATCAGCGCCGCGAAGCGGCCGAAGGCCAGCCCGCTGGCCGCGAAGGCCAGCAGGTTGGTCAAGTTGGACACGGGCAGCAGCAGGGACGCGGAGTTGGCCAGGTGCGTGCACGCGTAGACGTGCGGCCGGGACCGCACCTCCAGCCGGGCCGCGGTGGCGAACACGACCGGGGTGAGCAGGACCACCGTGGTGTCCAGGCTCAGCACCGCGGTGGTCACCGCCGCGGCCACGAACACCAGGGCCAGGAGCCTGCGCGGCCGGCCGTCCGACGATCGCGCCAGCCACGCTCCGCACGCCCGGAACAACCCATCGTCGTCGCACAAGTGGGCCAGCACCAAGATGGCGATCAGGAACCCGATCACCGGGGCCAGCCGCCTGGCTTCCGCGCCCGCGTCGCCGGCCGGGATCGCGCCCGCCGCGATCAGGATGACCGCGGCCGGCACCGCCGCGACCGCCTCGGGCCAGCCCCGCGGCCTGATCACCGCCCAGCCCAGCACGGCGAGCAGGGCCAGGAGGGAAACCGTCTCCCCCACGGCAGCGTTCAGCGTGATGCCTCCTCGGGGAGCCGACGATCACGATGTGCTTGGCCTACCCGATCACACGCGGGTCACCTACTGGCGTGGTTCGGTCATAATTGCGGACAGGCGGCTTTGGTGGAGCGGCGATGGTTCCCCGGGCCGCCCCGGTGTAGTTTCGCTGGCGAGGCCACCCATTGCAGCAAGCTGCGGAGGTTCTATGAGCATCATGGGCACCAGGGTCATCCGGACCGAGGATCCGCGGCTGCTGACCGCGGGCGGCGTCTACGTGGACGACCTGCGGACGCCGGAGCTCAACGCGGCGGCGCGCCTGACCTTCGTGCGCAGCCCGGTGGCCCACGCGCGGATCACCGGCATCGACACCAGCGAGGCCCTCGGCGAGCCCGGCGTGATCGCCGTGCTGACCGTCCGCGACATGGACGACCTAGCCCCGCCGCCGCCGAGCTCAGGCGAGTGGGACGGCAGCCCGGCGCCGCTCGGCGGCCCGTGGGCCGAGCCCTTGCTGGCGGTCGATACCGTACGGTTCGTGGGTGAGCCGGTAGCGGTCGTCATTACAGATGGCCGCTACCAGGGCGAGGACGCAGCCGACCTGGTCGCCGTGGACTACGAGCCGCTCCCGGTGGTGCTGGGACCGACGGCCGCCGTCGCCGATGAGACACTGCTGTTCCCTGCTGCTGGCACCAACGTCTGCGTCTCGCAGGCTGTGTCCGCCGACGACACTCCATTCGACGCGTGCGACGTGGTCGTCGAGCAGGACATCGTTAACCAGCGGGTCGCCTGCCTCCCGATGGAGGGGCGCGCCACGGCCGCCGCGTACGAGAACGGCAAGCTGACCGTCTGGGCCAGCTCGCAGAACGCGCAGGTCAGCCGGTTCATCCTGGCCGGCGCTCTGGGCATGGCGCCCGACCAGATCCGCGTGGTAGTGCCCGACGTAGGCGGCGGGTTCGGCGCCAAGATCGGCATCGACCGGGACACGATCACCATCGCCTGGGCGGCCAGGAAAACCGGCCGGGCGCTGCGCTGGGCCGAGACCCGCAGCGAGAACCTGGTCGCGATGACGCAGGGCCGCGCCCAGCTGCAGCGCATAAAGATCGGCGGCAGCCGGGACGGCAGCATCCTCGCCTACCGCATCGACGTCATCCAGGACATCGGAGCCTACGCGCGCATCGGCGGGCTCCTGCCCTTCTTCACCTGCCTGATGGCGCCCGGCGTGTACGACATCCCGGACGTGCAAGCCGGGTTCCGGCAGGCATTCACCAACACGACCCCGATCAGCGCCTACCGGGGGGCCGGCCGGCCCGAAGCCACCGCGGCCATCGAGCGCGCGGTCGACCTGTTCGCCGCCGAGATCGGCATGGACCCGGCGGAGGTCAGGCGGCGCAACTTCATCGCCCCGGACCAGTTCCCCTTCCAGACCAAGACCGGCGCCATGTACGACACCGGCCGCTACGAGGAGGCGCTGGACAAGGCGCTGGCTGCGGCGGGGTATGCGCAGCTCCGCGAGGAGCAACAGCGCAGGCGCGCCAGTGGTGACCCCAAGCAGCTCGGCATCGGCTTGTCCTCCTACGTGGAGATCACGGCGCCGGACCCCGACGCCGGCGAGACCGCCAAGATCGAGGTGACGGACAACGGCTCTGCCACCGTCTACACCGGCAGCTCGGCGCACGGCCAGGGGCACCACACCGCGTGGGCCATGCTCGTGCAGGACGAGCTCGGCATCCCGATGGACCAGGTCACGGTCATCCACGGTGACACCGACCTGATCCCGGTCGGCGTCGGCACCTACGGCTCGCGGTCGCTACAGCTCGGCGGTTCGGCCGTGCACAAGGCGGCGATCGAGGTCAAGGACGAGGCGCGGCACCATGCCGCGGAGATGCTCGAGGCCGCCGAAGCCGACGTGGTGCTCGATACGAGCACCGGGCTGTGGCAGGTGCGGGGCGATCCGGACACGGCACTGTCCTGGGCCCAGGTCGCCGGTCATACTAGCGGCGGCAGCCTGATCGCCGACGTGAGCTTCACTCAGGACCGGCCCACGTTCCCGTTCGGAACCCATGTGTCCGTGGTGGAAGTCGACATCGAAACCGGCCAGGTGAGGATGTTGCGGCACGTGACCGTCGATGACGCCGGGACGGTGCTGAACCCGGTGCTCACCGAGGGCCAGCGGCACGGCGGGATCGCCCAGGGCGCGGCCCAGGCCCTGTTCGAAGAGGTGCTGTACGACACGGACGGCAACCCGCTGACCTCCACGCTCGCGGACTACGCGGCCATCTCCGCGCCCGACCTGCCGAGCTTCGAGCTGGCCTCCAGTGAGACGCCAACCGACCTGAACCCGCTGGGTGCGAAGGGCATCGGCGAGGCCGGGACGATCGGCTCGACGCCCGCGGTCCAGAACGCGGTCATCGACGCCGTATCCCACCTCGGGATCAGGCACATCGACATGCCGGCCACCCCGCAGCGAGTATGGACCGCGATCACCGAGGCACGGAAAGCGAGTAACCAGTGAAGGTCGACCTGACGGTCAACGGCAAGGAGATCACCGCGGACGTCGAGGACCGCATGCTGCTCGTGCACTTCCTGCGCGACGTGGCCGACCTCACCGCGACAAACATCGGCTGCGACACCACCTCCTGCGGGGCCTGCACGGTGCTGCTCGACGGCGAGTCCGTGAAGTCGTGCACGATACTGGCCGCCCAGGCCAGCGGGCACGAGATCACCACCGTTGAGGGCCTGGCCAGCGACGGCATCATGCACCCGGTCCAGCAGGCCTTCCACGAGCAGCACGGCCTGCAGTGCGGCTTCTGCACGCCGGGCATGGTGATGGCGATCGTGTCGATGCTCAAGGAAAACCCGCACCCCACCGAGGAGCAGGTACGCACCGGGCTCGAAGGCAACCTGTGCCGGTGCACCGGTTACCACAACATCGTCAGGGCCGCTCTCGCGGCCGCGGAGGTGTCCTCGTGATCCCGTCGGTGTTCACCTACAAGCGGGCCGGTTCGGCCGAGGAGGCCTGCGACCTGGCCGCTGAGCACGGCGAGGACGCGAAGTACCTGGCCGGCGGGCATTCGCTGCTGCCGCTGATGAAGCTCCGGCTGGCCGCCCCCGAGGTGATCATCGATCTGGGCGGCCTGCGTGACCTGTCCTACGTCACCGACCAGGGTTCCTACGTCGCGATCGGCGCGCTGACCAGGCACCACGACGTCGAGCACTCGGACCTGCTGGCCCGCGAGCTGCCGTTGCTCGCGCACGCGGCCGGGCAGGTCGGCGACCCGCAGATCCGGCACCGCGGCACGATCGGCGGCTCGGTCGCCCACGCCGACCCCGCCTCGGACCTGCCCGCCGTGCTGCTCGCACTGGACGCCACGCTGGTGGCCCGGGGCACCGACGGGGCCCGGGAGATCGGTATCGGGGAGTTCTTCCAGGGCCTGTTCGAGACCGTGCTCGAGCCGGGGGAGCTGCTCACCGAGATCCGGGTACCCAAGCCCGCCGCCGCGGGCTGGTCCTTCCAGAAGTTCACCCAGCGCGCCATCGACTGGGCCATCGTCGGCGTGGCCGTGCAGGGCAACCAGGTCGCGCTGGTCAACATGGGCGGCACCCCGCTGCGCGCCGTCACGGTCGAGGCGGCCCTGGCGGGCGGGGCGTCGCCCGTCGACGCCGCCGCGCACGCCGCCGAGGGCACCAGCGCCGCCGCCGACATCCGCGCCAGCCGCGAGTACCGCGAGCACCTGGCCCGGGTGCTCGTCTCCCGCGCGCTGACGGAGGCCGGCGCACGCGCCCAGACATGATCAAGGCGGTCGTGTTCGACCTGGACGGGGTGCTGATCGACTCCGAACCGGTCTGGGAGCAGGTCCGCCGGGGTCTGGTGGCCGAACGGGGCGGGCACTGGGCCCCGGACGCGCAGCGTCGGCTTATGGGCATGAGCACGCCGGAGTGGGCCCGGTACCTGAGCGAGGACCTCGGCGTCGGCCTGCCGCCCGACCAGGTTGCCAGGGTGGTCATCGACCGGATGACCGCCCGCTACACCGAGCACGTGCCGCTCATGGACGGCGCCGTGGACGCGGTGCACCGGGTCGCGGCGCGCTGGCCGCTCGCCGTGGCCAGTTCGGCGCCCGCGGTGCTGATCCAGACCGTGCTCACGGCCGCCGGGCTGCGCTCGTGTTTCTCGGTGGTGATGTCGACCGAGCAGGTGGCGCACGGCAAGCCGGCCCCGGACATCTACCTGGCCGTGACCGCCGCGCTGGGCTGCCCGCCGCCGGACAGCGCGGCGGTGGAGGATTCTTCGAACGGGCTCCGCTCGGCCGCCGCGGCGGGCCTGCTGGTCATCGCGATCCCGCAGCCGCAGTACCCGCCGGACCCCGACGCGCTCGCCCGGGCCAGCCTGGTGCTGCCCAGCCTGGCCGGATTGACCGCGGACGGCGTGGCGGCACTGGCCGGATAACCCTTGACTGCTAGGCCGATTCGAGCCGAGCATGGGGCCGCATCACCACGGCCGAGCCGTGCGCTCCGCGCTTGGCCTGGGCCAGCGCGGCGCCACCTTGGTCGAGCCCAAACCTCCCGGTCACGCCGATCATGAGCACGCCTTGGGCGAGCAGCTCGACCAGAGCGCCCAGCCGCCTGCCGTCCGGGACGACCTGCACCGACCACATGGCGATGTCCCGCTCGGGCGCGGGCAGGTCGGCTGTGATCGTGGCCAGCCTGCCGCCATCGCGGACCGCTCGTACCGCCGCGCCAGAGCCCGAGCGTGCCGCATTGGCCGCCGCGTCGACGCCGCCTCCGCTCAGCGCGCGCACCTGCTCAGGCCAGTCCGCCTCGTGGTAGTCGAGCACGGTGCTGGCCCCCATCGCCGCTACCCGGCTGGCGCTGTCCGCGCCCGCTGTGGCGATGACCGTCGCTCCGCGGTGTGCGGCCAGCTGAACGAGCATGGCTCCGGTGACGCCGCCGGCGCCATTCACCAGCACCGTCTGCCCGGCCCGGATCGCCAGCGCGGCGCCGATGGCCTGGTCGGCGGTGAGCGCCGGGACCGGCAGCGCGGCAGCGACGTCGAAAGTAATGTCGGTCGGCACGGCGGCGATGTTCTCGGCGGCAGCAATGAACCGTTCGGCCCAGGCGCCTTGCTCGCGCAGCGGAACCGCATGCGTGGTGACCCGGTCCCCGGGCCTGATCCCGGTGACCCGGTCTCCGACAGCGGCGACGAGCCCGGCGGCCTCGACGCCCAGCGCCATTGGCGGGCGGATCCCGAGATCCCAGCTCCCGGTGCGGACGAACTCATCCCAGTTGCCCACTCCGGCTGCCCTCACGTCGATCAGGACCTCATCCGGGCGCAGCGCCCGCGGCTCAGGCAGCTCTAGGCCCTCGACCTGGTCCCCGAACTGGCGTACGCCTGCTGCTCTCACGATTCGCTCCCTGGGCTCCCGCCGTTTGCACGATGCGAGCCGACGTCCGAGGATGGGCTACGGATCAGTGACTCGCGACGGTAAAGGAGTCCGGTGACCCAGTCGCAGTATTCCAGGCCGGAAATCGTGGCCACGCTGCGCCGAGCGGGACTAGCGGAAGTGGCCGATGAGGCGCTGCGGGTTCTGCCCGATCCGGTCGATGCTGACCAGCTCGAGGCCTTCTGCAAGCAGCACAACGTAACCATGGACGATCTCATCAGCCAGATGGGCGGCAGCCCGTGAGCCGCGCCAGATCCTGACCGAACCGGGAGGACCCTGGTGTCGCGTCGGGTGGCCGGGCCGGCCGACAATAGAAGGGTGAGGCTGCGCAGCGCACTAGTGAAGCCGGTGAGGTGGATCTGGTCGATCCGGGTAGTGATGCTGGCCTGCGGCGCGCTGCTGGTCCTCACCTTCCCCGACGTCAACTTCGAGTTCCTGGCCTGGTTCGGGCTGGTCCCGGGGCTGGTGCTCATCGTCAGGTCGCCGACCGCGCGTGAGGGCGGGGTCCGCGCCTGGTGGCTGGGGGCGGGCTACCTGATCGCGGCCTTGTACTGGATGGCGCCGGAGATCGGTCCCGGTGTGCTCTTGGTCGCGGCGGTTTTCGGCGTGCTGTGGGTGCCGTTCGGAGTGGCGGCCCAGAAACTCCTGCGGCCCCCGCTGAGCTGGCCGCGGGCGCTGGCCGCCCTGGTGGTGGTGCCGAGCTGCTGGCTGCTGACCGAATGGCTGCGGTCCTGGCAGGCGCTCGGCGGTCCGTGGGCGGTGTTCGGCGTCAGCCAGTGGCAGCATCCCGCCGTGCTCGCGCTCGCCTCGGTGGGCGGCGTCTGGCTGATCAGCTTCGTGCTCGTGCTGACCAACGTGGCCATCGTGCTCCTCCTGACCTCACTGCCGCGGGTAGGCGCCGCCATCCTGCCGGGGGCCTCCTGGCGGTGGGGGCTGGCCGCCCTCGGCGTGGCCGCCGGGCTGGCCAGCGTGTTCGCCGGGCCGGTGGCGTTCGCGCTCACCCCGCCGAATCCCGCGGTCCGGCAGGTCACGATCGCCATGGTGCAGCCGGGCGTGATCAGCAACGCGAGCCTGGCCGCGCACGCGTCGCAGACGCTGACCGCCGAGTTCAGCCGGGGCGGCCGGCTGGCCGGGGTCAAGCCCGACCTGATCGTCTGGGGCGAGAGCAGCATCGGGGTCGACCTCACCTTGCCCAAGTACGCCGCCACGCTGCGCCAGTTCGAAGCGCTGTCCGCGGCCGACGGGGCCGACCTCCTGGTCAACCAGGACACCACGGTGCCCGGCAAGGGCCATGAGAAGTGGTCGGTCCTGGTCAGCCCCGCCGGGATCAAGGGCATCTACGTCAAGACCCGGCTGGTCCCGTTCGGTGAGTACATACCGTTCCGCCAGCAGCTCGGCTGGCTGACCAGGATCAGCAAGGCAGCGTCGTCGAACATGATCCCCGGTACCGGCGCTCACCTGCTGTACGCGACGGATCAGCAAGGCCGTCCGCTGCCGATCGGCGTGCTGATCTGCTTCGAGTCCGCGTTCCCCGACATGGCCCGGGTCGACACCGACCTGGGCGCCCAGCTGATCGTGTACCAGTCGGCGACCCCCACGTTCCAGGGCACCTGGGGACCGGACCAGCAGGCCTCGCTCGGGGCGGTGCGCGCGGCCGAAACCGGCCGGCCGGTGGTCCAGGCCACGCTGACCGGTGACACGGTCGCCTATGACGCCCGGGGGCGGCTGCTGGCCTGGATGGGGCAGTCGGGCCACGGCATCGTCACGGTCAGGCTAGGGCTGCCCGCGGCCTCGACCCGGACCATCTACGACCGGCTTGGCGACTACGTGCCGTGGGCCGCGCTGGCCGTCGTCGTGGCCGCGGCGCTGGTCATGTTTGCGAATTCACGGGGTCTTCCTGGCCGTAGAGCTGGTGCTGGCGGCGGCCATAAGGCACAATATGTAGGGCAGTCCGTGCCACGCTGACGAGGCCGCTGGGGAAGGCGAACTTCGTCTTAGGAGGCACGGTGTCCGCGCAAGGTGTTCTGTACGTTCATTCCGCGCCCCCGGCGCTCTGCTCGCACATCGAGTGGGCCGTCGCGCGAATAGTGGGGGCGTCCGTTAGCATGCCCTGGGTAAGCCAGCCAGCCTCTCCGGGGTCGCTACGGGCCGAGCTCACCTGGCAGGCGCGGTCAGGCACGGCGGGAGCGATCGCGTCCGAGCTGGCCGGATGGAACCGGCTCCGGTTCGAGGTCACCGAGGACAGCTCGCCCGGCTGTGACGGCGTACGGCACTGCTACACGCCCGACCTCGGTATCTTCACCGCGGTGACCGCGGCCAACGGCGACATCGTGGTACCGGAGAACCGGCTCCGCGCGGCGACGACGCTGGCCCTGCAGGCGGGCCTGGCCTCGCTGGAGGACGAAGTCGCCCGGCTGCTCGGCACGGCCTGGGACAACGAGCTCGAGCCGTTCCGCCGCGCCGCCGACGGCGCGCCCGTCCGCTGGCTCAACGCCACCGGCTGAGCGACGGCCCAAGCTACCAACTCGTGGGGACGGGCATGCCCTCGCTGTAGCCGGACGCGCTCTGTACGCCCACCACCGCCCGGTCGGCGAACTCGGCTAGGTCCCGTGCCCCGGCGTAGGTACACGAGGAGCGCAGCCCGGCCACGATCATGTCGATCAGGTCCTCCACGCCCGGGCGCACCGGGTCCAGGTACATGCGGGCGGAGGAGATACCCTCCTCGAACAGCTCCTTGCGGGCCCGCTCGAACGGGGAGTCGCTGGCCGAACGCAGCCGCACCGCCCGCGCCGAGGCCATCCCGAAGCTCTCCTTGTACAGCCGCCCCTCGGCGGACCGGAACGTGTCGCCGGGGGACTCGTAGGTCCCGGCGAACCAGGACCCGATCATCACGTTCGAGGCACCTGCGGCCAGCGCCAGCGCCACGTCCCGCGGGTGCCGGACCCCGCCGTCGGCCCACACGGACGCGCCGAGCCGCCGGGCCTGCTCGGTGCACTCCAGCACCGCGGAGAACTGCGGCCTGCCCACGCCGGTCATCATCCGGGTCGTGCACATCGCGCCCGGCCCCACGCCCACCTTCACGATGTCCGCGCCCGCGGCCACCAGGTCGGCCACCCCGGCCGCGGTGACCACGTTGCCCGCCACCACCGGGACCGCGGGCGCCAGGTCGCGGACCGCCTTCAGCGCGCAGATCATCTTCTCCTGGTGCCCGTGCGCGGTGTCCACCACCAGCACGTCGGCCCCCGCGTCAAGCAGCACCTTGGCCTTGGCCGCCACGTCGCCGTTGACCCCGAGCGCGGCGCCGACCCGCAGCCGTCCCGCGGCGTCCACCGCGGGGGAGTACAGCGTGGCGCGCAGCGCCCCGGTCCGGGTCATGATGCCCAGGCAGCGGCCGGCGCCGTCCACCACCGGAGCCAGCCGGTGGCGCCCCTCGTGCAGCAGGGAGAACGCCCGCTCGGGCGGCGTCCCGGCCGGCAGCGTGAACGGATCGGCCGACATCACGTGGCTCAGCTGGGTGAACCGGTCCACACCCAGGCAGTCGGCCTCGGTGGCCACACCCACCGGGCGCCCGTCCTCGACCACCACCACCGCGTTGTGCGCCCGCTTGGGCAGCAGGCTCAGCGCGTCGCCCGCGGTGTCGGTCGGCGCGAGCGTCAGCGCGGTCTCCACCACCCGATCCCGGGACTTGACCCAGGCGATGACGTCGGCCACCACGTCAGTCGGGATGTCCTGGGGCAAGACCGCCAGGCCGCCGCGCCGCGCCACGGTCTCGGCCATCCGCCGCCCCGAGACCGCGGTCATGTTGGCCGTCACGATGGGGATCGTGGCACCGCTGCCGTCGGTGGTCCCCAGATCCACGTCGAGCCGGGAGCCGACGCCCGACCGGCTGGGCACCATGAAGACATCGCTGTAGGTCAGGTCATGCTCGGGGACCGTCCCGTTGAGAAATCGCACGTAGAGATTCTCCCCGAACCACAGGGGTGCTATAGCCTCCAGCGGTGGCAGGGTACTTTGGCGGCTGCGCCGCGGGCCCCAGCCCCGCCGAAGCCCCGCGGACGCTCCGGCTGGGCACGCGGGCGTGGGACCACGGCTCGTTCGGGATCATGGCCGTGGTCAACCGGACGCCCGATTCGTTCTTCGACCGCGGCACCACCATCGGTTTCGGCGCCGCGCTGGACGCGGCCAGCCAGGCGGTGGCCGACGGAGCCGAGATCATCGACATCGGCGGGGTGAAGGCCGGCCCCGGCGATGAGGTCAGCCCCGCCGCGGAGATCGACCGGGTCGCGGGCCTGGTCGCGGCGGTGCGCGAGCGGCATCCGGACGTCGTGATCAGCGTTGACACCTGGCGCGCGGAGGTCGGCGAGGTGGTCGCCCAGGCGGGCGCGGACCTGCTCAACGACGCCTGGGGCGGCACCGACCCGCTGCTCGCCGAGGTGGCGGCCCGGCACGGTATCGGGCTGGTCTGCTCACACGCAGGCGGCCTGCCGCCCCGCACCCGCCCGCACCGGCCCGCGTATCGCAATGTCATGCGCGAGGTGACCGCCTACGTCACGGATTATGCCGAACGGGCCGTGGTATCAGGGGTCAGCCCGTCCGCCATCCTCGTGGATCCCGCCCACGACTTCGGCAAGAACACGTGGCAGTCGCTCGAGATCACCCGGCGCCTGGACGAGCTGACCAGCACCGGCTGGCCGGTGCTGGTCGCGGTCGCCGACAAGGACTTCATCGGCGAGACCCTGTCTATTTCCGGGCCTATTTCCGGCGCCCTGCCCGTCGACCAGCGCGCCGAGGGGACGATCGCGACCCTCGCCGTCTGCGCCTGGCTCGGTGCCCGCGTGTTCCGCGTGCACAACGTCCGGGCCGCCCGCGCGGCGCTCACCGCCGTCGCTGAGCTCAGGAGTTCAGCCCGAACGCGGCGAACATGATGTCCGCGATCCGGTCCGCCATCTCGTCTTCGGGCAGCTGGACCTCGGCGCTAATCAGGTAGTTCACCCGCTCGAGCATCATCAGGCAGGCCACCGCGGTCAGCTCGGCGCGGTCCTGGTGCCGCCCGGCGGCCTCGGCGGCGGCGGTCATGCCGGTGGTCATGGACTCCGCGATGCTGAAGAACAGATGCAGCCCGTCACCGAACACCTCCTCCGGCACCAGGTCGGCCTGGCTGAGGATGCGGATCACGGTGGCGTGCGCCGCGTAGGCCCGGAAGAACTTCCTGACCCACTGGCGCAGCACGGACAGCCCGGTCCCGTCGCTGGTGACGACCGGAAAGTCCCCCGCCACGATCTCCATGTCGTGCAGGGCGTCCTTCAGCAACGCCTTGAACAGGTCTTCCTTGTTGGAGAAGTACAAGTAGAACGTGCCGTGTGAGATGCCGGCCCGGCGTACCACGTCGTCGACGCGCACGCCATGAAAGCCCCGGTTCTCGAATTCGATCATGCCCGCGTCGAGCAGCCGGCGGACGGTCTCTCGGCCCTGGGCGCGCAGCTCACGGTCCTGGGCCGGGGTGCCGCCGCCTAGCGACGGTCTAGCGGGTTGTTTCTTCGGTGGCCGCCCGGCCCCGCGGGACGCGGCGTTAGCGGGGCCGCGGCTTGCCTCCTGGTTCATAGCAAGAGAGTAGCCGTCCGCGTGGTCACTGCCCTACATTCGGCACTAACCGTGCCGCTGCTAACCTTCCAGCGGTGAGCAGTCAGGCCGTGCTGAGCCAGCGGGAGCTCAACCGGGCCCTGCTCAGCCGGCAGCTGCTGCTCGACCGGGTTGACCTGCCCGAGGAGGCCAGCCCCCGCCGGGCCGCGGTGCTCGCGACCATCGAGCACCTGGTCGGGCTGCAGGCTCAGGCGCCGTTCCCGCCCTACTACGGCCTGTGGTCCCGGCTGGGCGGATTCCGGCCCGATGACCTGGCCATGCTGATCACCGACCGGAGCGTGGTCAGGATCGCGGTGATGCGCGGCACCATCCACGTGGTGTCGGCCCGGGACTGCCTGCCGCTGCGCCGCGTGGTCCAGCCCGTGCTCGATCGCGGCCTGCGCGGCTCGTTCGGCAAGCAGCTGGCCGGGGTGGACGCCGAGGCCGTGGCCGCGGCCGGGCGGGAGCTGGTGGAAGCCGAGCCGATGACGTTCAGCGCGCTCGGTGAGCGTCTCACCGAGCGCTGGCCGGACCATCCGCCGACCGCGCTCGCGCAGGCGGTACGGGCGCACGTCCCGCTGGTTCAGGTGCCGCCGCGCGCCGTCTGGGGCCGGTCCGGGCAGTCGCTGCACACCTCCGCCGAGCACTGGCTCGGTGCGGCCGCGGCCGCGGCTCCGGCGAGTCCGCCGACGCTGGCCGGGCTCGTGACGCGGTACCTGGCCGCGTTCGGCCCGGCGACGGCCCGGGACGTGACGGCCTGGTCCGGGCTGACCGGGCTGCGCGCGCTCATGGACGAGCTGCGGCCATCGCTGGTCACCTTCCGCGACGAGCAGGGCGCGGAGCTGTTCGACCTGCCGTCGGCCCCGCGTCCGGACGGCGACGTGCCCGCCCCGGTCCGGCTGGCGGCCGAGTTCGACAACCTGCTGCTCTCGCACGCCGACCGGTCCCGGGTGGTCCACCCTGACCACCTGCAGCGGTTCTACACCATCAACGGGATCTTCCCCGGATCGGTCCTGATCGACGGGTTCGTGGGCGGGATGTGGCGGCTGGCCCGGGCCAAGCAGGAGGCTACGCTCACCATCGAGCTGTTCGGGCCGGCCCCAGAACGTGCTCAGGTGAGGCGGGAGGCCGAGCGCATGCTGGCCTTTTGCGCGCCCGGGGCGACGCACGACATCCGGTTTGCCCCCATCGCCTGATCCGGTCTTACAGGTCCGCGAGGCGCTTGCGCAGCTGCTCGGCGACCAGCTGGTACGCGGCGACCTGCTCCGGGACAGCGCCGGTGACCATGACCGGCCGCCCTTCGTCGGCATCCCGCGCGGCGTGGTAGCTGAACGGGATGCTGGCCAGCCTCGGGATCAGGCCCCAGATGCTGTCCTGGTCGGGGGCAGAAGGGAACAGCGGGGTGGTCTGGCCGCAGCCGGGGCAGATCTGGCCGCTCATGTTCTCCACCCCGGCCACCTCGGTCCTGGATCCGGCGGCGCTGCGCCGCGGGGTGAGGTGAGCGAGCAGCCGGCGTGCATCCTGGTGCGCGATGACCTGCGGTGTCACCACGACCAGCACGTACAGCGCGCGGCCGGACAGGGCGAAGACGAACTGCTGGATATCGGCCGTGCCCGGCGGGAGATCCACCACCAGGTAGTCCAGTCCGTTCCACTCGGTGTCGGCCAGGAGCCGGCGGGTGAGCAGCTGGGCGATGCCGCCGGTGATGCCCAGACCCTGATTCTCGCCGAGCAGCAAGGCCGCCGAGGCGAGCTGGACCCCGTGCTGGCTGACCGTCTGCAAGCGGGAATCGGGCGCGCCCGGCCGGGCGAACAGCGTTACGTGGCCCGCCTCGGCGCGCCGCCGCAGGCCCATCATCCGCGGCACGTCGGGCCCGTACAGGTCGGCGTCGACCAGGCCGACCCGTTGTCCTTGGGCGGTCAGGGCCAGGGCGAGGTTCACCGCGACCGTCGTCTTCCCGACGCCGCCCTTCCCGCTCGCAACCGCGATGACCGGCACCTGTTCCGGGCTGTGCGCCATGAGCCACTCCCTGGTTGCGGCGATCCTGGTGATCCGTTTAGCAAAGCTGAAGATCTCTTTAAGATCTCGTTCCGAGGGTTTCTGTTGGCGAAGGGCGCCCTATATCGTCATATACATTGTGCTGTCCTTGTCCCTGCGCCGAGTTGCCCTGACGGCGGCCGCCGCGACCGCGCTGTCCTTGAGCGTATCCGCGGTCCAGGCCGCTGACGCGGCGGTGGCATCCCCGGCCGGCGGTCCCTCTTCCTCCCACGTCTCGTCGGGTTCCGTGCCGCTGACGGCTCCCACCTCGGGGCCCACCGGTTCCGGCTCCGCGCCCCGGCAGCAGTTCGTGCCTGACCTCATCGCTGCGGTTCCGGGCGGGATCACTCCGGCGCAGCTGGCCAAAATCCGTAAGTTGGGCGGCGTGGCGGCCGTGCTGCCCGTCGACGGCGGGAAGGTCACGGTCAACGGGAAGAGCGCCGACGTGCTCGGCGTCTCGCCCCAGGCCTTCCGGCCCTGGACACCGCTGGCCACGGCGGCCTCAACGACGATCTGGTCGGACCTGAGCAAAGGTCAGCTCATCAGCACCGCCGCCGCGGCCAAGAGGCTTCACCTGACCGCCGGGCAGTCATATCCGGTCTCCGCCGCGGTCCTGGAGCAGGTGCCGTTCGGCAAGCCGAGCGAGCTCAGCGTGCCGGGCGCGGACGCGATCGTGAACCTGACCCGGTCCGCGGAGCTCGGGCTGGCCAAGAACTTCGCCGTCCTGATCAACGCGCCGCGGGACAACCTGGCCTCGCTGAAGGCGCAGGTCGAGGTGATCGTCGGCAAGGGCGGCCACGTCGTGAACCTGGTGGCGTACACCCTGAACGCGGCGGGCAGCCTGCCGGTCGAGGTGAACGCCCCGACGGGCGTGCCGGCCAACTGGATCGACCTGTTCAAGGCCTCGGCCGCGCACTACTGCCCGGGCCTGTCCTGGACCGTGCTGGCCGCGATCGGCGAGATCGAGAGCGGTGACGGCGCCAACGAGGGCCCGTCGAGCGCGGGAGCGGAGGGGCCCATGCAGTTCCTCCCCTCCACCTGGGCGATGTGGGGCACCGACGGGTTCGGGCAGACCGGTACTCCGGACATCTTGAACCCGCTGGACGCCGTGCCGTCGGCCGCGCGCCTGCTGTGCGCGTCCGGCGGGGGAAGCACCGCCACGCTGTCCGGGGCGATCTTCTCCTATAACCACGCCACCTGGTACGTCAACGAGGTACTGGCCCTGGCCGGCGAGTACGCCCAGAACAACTCCTGACCAAGCGGCCGTCAGGCCGGGACCCGCGGTGACCGCAGGCGCCGCAGGCCAGCCAGGCAGGTCACCGCGCTCGCCACGCCGCAGGCGGCGGCGAACGCGTACCCCGCCCGCGGCCCGTGCGCGTCGAGGATGAAACCGACCACGGACGAGCCGATGGCCAGGCCGACTCCGATGCCGCTGCTCAGCCAGGACATGGCCTCGGTGCGCCGACCCGGCTTGGCCTGCGCCTCGAGCAGGCTGAACCCGGCGATCAGGGTCGGCGCGATGGTCAGCCCGCACAGGTAGATCCCGCAGGTCAGCGTGACCAGGTTGGGCTGGGCCCAGAACGTGGCCACACCGAGCACGGTCAGGATGAGGGTCACCGCGAACCTGGTCTCGATCGGCGCCCGCCACTGCCTGGACCCGTACCAGAGCCCGCCCGTCGCGCTGCCCAGCGCGTAGGTGCCGAGGATGAGCCCGGCCAGCGGCTTGTGCCCGAAGTGCTGGGCGAACGAGACCGTGCTCAGGTCGATGGACACGAACATCGCGCCGAGCAGCAGGTACACCGGAGCCAGCACGACCAGGCCGGGAGCCGCGACGCCTCGAACCCGCTCGCTTCGCCGGACTGGCCCCGTGGCCCGCGCCACCGCGGGTTCTGTCCGGCGCTCGGCCACGAACCACAGGGTCCCCCCGAGGCACAGCAGCGCCGCGACGCCCACGCCGGCCGCCGGGAACACCTCGGTGGCCAGCAGCGTCACCGCGGCAGGCCCGATGACGAAGCACAGCTCGTCGGCGACCGACTCGAACGAGAACGCGGCGTGCAGGCGGGGCGAGCCCGCCAGCAGGACGCTCCACCGGGCCCGGACCATCGTGCCCAGCGACGGCATGGACGCGCCCGCGACCGCCCCAGAGACGAAGAGGGCCCAGGTCGGCGCGTGCAGCTCGACGCTCACGATCAGGGCCGCGGTGGCGAAGGTAAACACCGTGAGCACCGGCAGCAGCACGCGCCGCTGACCGCGCCGGTCCACCAGCCGGGCGATCTGCGGCGAGGAGAACGCGTACCCGAGCGAGCCGACCGCGGATACGGCTCCGGCCATGCCGTACTTCCCGGTGCCGGCCGAGATGAGCAAGACGGTGCCGAGCCCGAACATCGCCATCGGCATCCGCCCGATGACGCCCGCCGCCGAGAAGCGCCAGGCCCCGGGGACCCGGAAGATGTCCGCGTACGGCCGTAGCGGGCCGGGCAGCCTGCCTACGGAGGAGCGGCCGATCGTCGTGCGGGTGTCGTCAACCCCCGTCATCGGTCGCTGGATCCCATGATCATCACGATATCGGACCGTTCCAACCGGTTTCCGGCGCCGATCCCGCGTCCGGTGCCGGGCGGAAATAGCAATCCGGCGGCCTGGTTGGATGGAGGCATGCCGGCTTACGACGCGTTCCTGCTCGTCTCGTTCGGCGGCCCGGAAGGCCCCGGTGACGTGATGCCGTTTCTGGCCAACGTCACCCGCGGCCGGAACGTCCCACCGGAGCGGCTCGCCAGCGTGGCCGAGCACTACTACGCGTTCGGCGGAGTAAGCCCGATCAACCAGCAGTGCCGGGATCTGCTGGCCGCGGTGCGGGCCGATTTCGCGGCGAGCGGCCTGGCGCTTCCCCTCTACTGGGGGAACCGGAACTGGACGCCCTACCTGGCGGACACGGTGCGGGCCATGGCGCAGGACGGCGTCCAGCGGGCCGTCGCGTTCGTGACCTCGGCCTACAGTTCCTACTCGAGCTGCAGGCAGTACCTGGAGGACATCGAGCAGGCTCGCGCGGCCGTCGGTCCCGGCGCTCCGCGGATCGACAAGATCAGGCGGTTCTTCAACCATCCGGGCTTCATCGAGCCCTTCGCCGGCCACGTCAACGCGGCGCTGGCCACCCTCCCGGCCGAGGTGCGCGACGACGCCTACCTGGTGTTCACCGCGCACAGCATCCCGCGGGCGATGGCTGAGGCCAGCGGACCCCCCGGGAACCGGGGGCGGTACGTTGCCGAGCTGACCGAGGCGGCCCGTCTTATTGCCGAACGGACCGGGGCGGGGGCGCACCGATGGTCGCTCGCCTACCAGAGCCGGAGCGGCCCGCCGTCCCAGCCCTGGCTGGAACCTGACGTGCGCGACCACCTCGGCGAGCTGGCCAGGTCGGGGATCAGGGCGGTCGTGGTGGTCCCGGTCGGCTTCGTGTCCGACCATATGGAGGTCCGGCATGACCTGGACGTCGAGGCAGCGCAGGCCGCCGACGCGCTCGGCCTCGCGTTCGCCCGGGCCGCCACGCCCGGCACCAGCCCGCGCTTCGCGTCGATGGTCACCGAGCTAGTCACCGAACGCCTGGCGCTGCCCGACGACCTCGCCGGGCCGGATACTACGGTTTCGGATAATCCAGAACCGGGAGGTGGGGCGGTGCGTGCCGCGCTGGGGAACATGGGCGTGCCGAGGCAGACGTGCCCGGCGGACTGCTGCGGCGGCTCCCGGTGAGCGATCCTGAGGCGCTGCTGCGGATCGCGGTGAACGCAGCCGTCGAGGCCGGCCGGCTGCTGGCCTCGTGGCGCGGCGACGAGCGTCCCGCGGTCGTCGACACTAAGTCGAGCCCGACCGACGTGGTAACGGAGATGGACCGCCGGTCCGAGGCGCTGATCACCGGCTGGATCAGGGCCGTCCGCCCCGGCGATACCGTCCTAGGCGAGGAAGGCGGCCAGACCCTGGGCGGCCCGGACGCCGTGGCTGCCGCCGGGGACCAGGCCCCGGTGCGCTGGGTGGTGGACCCCCTCGACGGAACGGTCAACTATCTCTACGGCCTGCCCGACTGGGCGGTGTCGATCGCCGCCGAGGTCGAAGGCACCATCGTGGCCGGGGTGGTGGAGGTGCCCAGGTTCGGTGAGAGATTCACCGCGGTCGCGGGCCGCGGGGCCTGGCTACACCGGGACGGGAACCCCGAGGCCGCCATCCCGCTGCGCTGCAACTCCGGCGTGGCGCTCGGCCAGGCGCTGCTCGGGACCGGATTCGGCTATGACCCGGGGCGCCGCCGAGTCCAGGGTGAGGTCGTGGCCGCCCTGCTGCCGCACGTGCGGGACATCCGGCGCGCCGGATCCGCCGCCGTCGACTTGTGCTCGGTGGCCGCAGGCCGGCTGGACGCATTCTTCGAACGCGGCCTGAACTACTGGGACTACGCGGCGGGCGGCCTGATCGCGCGGGAGGCCGGCGCGCTGGTCGGCGGGCTGTCCGGCCGGGCGGAGAGCACCTCCATGACCGTCGCCGCCGGACCCGACTTGTTCCGGCACCTGGACACCTTCCTCACGAGGCTCGATCCGGAACGCGACGCGCCGCGAGTTGGTGAACCGCGCGCTTGACCAGCCCGTATTAGGACACGTCAGGAGTTTCGGCGTGGCGCGTGTGCGCCGGGCGCGAACGTGACAGAATTCCCCGCCGGAATCGGGCACAACTAGGGCCTTGAAAGCGTTACACCCGCGCAGCGATTGCGCACTACGGATGAAGGGGGATGGAGTACTCAGATGGCTACCGATTATGACAGCCCGCGGAAGACGGACGACGACCTGACTGAGGACAGCCTTCAGGAGCTTCAGGCGCGCCGGATGGACAAGTCATCGAGCACTATCGATCTTGACCCCGACGATGTTGCCGAGTCCCTGGAGCTGCCGGGGGCAGACTTGTCGAACGAGGAACTCTCGTTCCGGGTGATTCCCCGTCAGGCCGATGAGTTCACGTGTTCGCGGTGCTTCCTTGTGCACCACCGGAGTCAGCTTGCCGAAGATCGCAATGGCCAGCTTGTCTGCCGGGAGTGCGCGGCGTGACCACGGGGGGCGACCCCCTGGCACCCCCGCCATCTAGCCGTCCGCGGCGTTGGCGGGCTCACGGTTCGCACTGCCGAGGCTTTGGCGCGACACAGCCCGGACCGCCAGCACCCTGACTACCGCGACGGTGATGCCGACCATCACCGACCAGCCGAGCGCTTCGGGCAGAGCCACCCGCGGATCCTCAGGATTCGTGGGCGGCTCTTTGCCGGTGACCTTGGTCCAAGCGAACATGAGGACCTTGCGCGCCACGAAGGCGGCCGACATGGTCGCCAGCCCGTTCACCACCTTGGTGTTGAAGTCCTCTTTGTTCTTATCCTTCATCCCACTGCCTCCTTATCGCCCCGCCCTTACCCTCGTCCGCGCCATCATGCCACTGGCTCGTGCCCACCTCGAATCCGGCACCGTTCGAGGACTGCGGCCAGCTCCGCGGGGTGCCTGCTGCCGATCAGCCAGTAGGGCACCCGGACGTCCCCCGAGGCCGCCGGATCGACGGCCAGGTACACCGATTCCTTGAGGTAGGGTCGCGAGTAAAAGCGCGCGGCCGGATCGGCTCGCGGACCGCGCAGCCGCGCGGTCTGCCTCTCGTCGAGGGCGACGACCTCGCTGATGGCCGCCAGGGGCAGCACGGCGTCCCCGGCCCGCAGCGCTCCGTCATCGACCTCGACCGTGCCCCGGCCGAAGGCGATCAGCAGCGCCGCGCATCCCACGGCCAGGCCGGCGATGATCAGGATCGGCCAGGGCCACGGGAGGCCGGCGTACAGTGTTCCGCCGAGGATGAGGACTATTGGGACGGCGAGCAGCCACCAGACGACCGGTACGTAGAGCCGTTCGCGGTAATCGCGCATGCAGTCGAGGGTAGTTGGTCCGATGCAGTCGTGGCGGGGGGGAGTGCGACGGGTCGGCCAGGAGGCCCGGGGATGGTTCTCGGCGGCCTGGCGGACAGGAATGAGTACGGGCGGTACCGGAGTAGACCGTGCAGAAAGTGGTAGCCGTCCGGGCATGAGTGACAACGGGGCCGGGGAAGAGGAGCGGATCGCGCGCGGCACGGCGGTGAAGGAGCAGATCTCCCGCGGCGCGGCGGTGCGTGAACTCAACAGCGCGAGCGAGCCGGGCCGCAGGACGGGCGACGGTCGGGATCGCCGGATGCCCGTACCCGAGCAGAGCCGGGTGCCGAGCTGGCTGGCGACGGGGTCTGCGTGGGCCTGGCGGCTGCTGCTGCTGGCCGTCGTCATCTACCTGATCGCGCGCCTCCTGGGCATCCTGTACATCGTGGTCGTGCCGTGCATCGCGGCCCTGCTGCTCACCGCCGTGCTGCAGCCGCTGACGTCCCGGTTGCGCCGGGCCGGGCTGCCCGCGCTGGCTGCGACCTGGGTTACCCTGCTCATTGCGGCCGTCGTGCTCGGCGGCCTGGTCACGCTGGTCGCCAACCGGGTGAGCGCCGACTACTCGACCCTGCTCGCCGAGACCAAGCACACCACCGCGCAAGTCCAGTCGTGGCTGGCCGGGCCGCCCTTCCACCTCAAGAACAACGACGTCGAGAAGTTCCTGAACAACATTCCCAGCTACCTCAGCAAGCACAGATCGCTGGTAGAGGGGACCGTGGTGACGGGGGGTAAGATCGCCTCCGAGTTCTTCGGTGGCCTGGTCCTCATGGTCTTCGTCCTGTTCTTCCTAATCAAGGACGGGGACCGGATCTGGAGCTGGCTGCTGGGCGCGATGCGGCCCGACACCGCACGCCGGATGGACCGAGCCGGGCACGCCTCCTGGCTGGTCTTGGTCTACTACATGCGCGGTACCGTCATTATTGCCGCCATTCACGCGGTCGTGGTTGGCGTGGCCCTGTGGATCATGGGTGTCCCGCTGGCCGTCCCGCTCGCCGTAGTGGTGTTCGTCGCAGCCTTCGTCCCGCTGGTGGGCCTGCTGGTGGCGGGGACGCTGGCCGTCGTGGTGACCCTGGCCACCCAGGGCTGGGTTGACGCCGTAATCCTGCTCGGAATCCTGATCATCGAGGACCAACTCGAAGCCCACCTGCTCCAGCCTCAGGTGGTCGGGAAGATGATCCGGCTGCATCCACTGGCGGTTATCCTGTCGCTCGCAGCCGGCGGTATCCTGGCCGGCATCCCCGGGGCCGTGGTCGCCGTGCCGATCGTGGCCGTGATCACCCGGGCGCTGCCCGAGCTGCGCCGCAGCGAACCCGAGGAACTCGGTCCGGACGACACGTAGAGTGAGCGTGGGGGAAAGTACGATGGGTTCAGTCCCCGGATGTCGCGCCATCCTCACCCTGCGTGCAAGTAATAGGAGCTTTCGTTGCCGCATTCCGACCCCGACGTGCTGATCAAGCGGCTTGATCACGGCGTCCCGCTGCCGTCGTACGCCCATCCCGGGGATGCGGGCGCGGACCTGACCGCGGCTGAGGACGTCGAGCTGGCCCCGGGTGAGCGGGCGCTGGTGCGAACCGGGCTGGCCATCGCCCTGCCCGCCGGGTACGCGGCGTTCGTACATCCCCGCTCGGGCCTGGCCGCGAAGTACGGGGTGACGCTGGTGAACGCGCCCGGCACGGTCGACGCGGGCTACCGCGGCGAGATCAAGGTGACCCTGCTGAACACCGACCGGGACCAGCCGGTCAGCTTCAAGCGGGGCGACCGGATCGCGCAACTGGTCATCCAGCGGGTCGAGCGGGCCACATTCCATGAAGTAGAGGTGCTCCCAGGATCGGTGCGCGGCGACGGTGGCTTCGGCTCGACCGGCGGCCACGGCGCGGAACGCACCGAACTGGTGTCCTGAGCAGCAGAAGAAGGAGCGTACGAAGTGTTTCGTCGACGTCGTTCAGCAGACGTTGGCCGGGACTGGCCCAGCGAACCCGAGGACGGTCAGGAACTGGCCGACGACGAGTTCGACGATGAGGCCTACGACGAACCGGCCGATGACCCCGGGAGGTCAGGAGGGCTACAGGGCCCCTGGGACGCGGGGGAGTCCTTCCCAGCGCGAGAGCGGGTTGACCTCGGCAGCTTGCACGTACCCATGGGTCCAGAGCACGAGATTCAGCTCGTCATGGCCGACCAGCACGGTGCGTGGGTGACTATCCGGCATGGCGAGAGCGAGATGCAGGTCCAGGCGTTCGCAGCGGCCCGGCGAGGTGCGCTGTGGGAAGACGTCCGGGCCGAGATCGCCAAGGAGGTACGCGAGGCGGGCGGGGACAGTGAGGAGATCCAGGGGTCGTTCGGTACCGAGCTCATATCCCGAGTGCCGATCGAACCCGGGCAGCCCGCCTCCGGGATGCGGCTGGTCCGGTTCGTTGGCGTCGACGGCCCGCGCTGGTTCTTGCGCGGTTTGTTCACCGGCCCGGCCGCGGACGGCGGTGAACCCGCTGGACTGCTTGAGGAGATCTTCAGGGACGTCGTGGTGGTGCGGGGCGAGCACCCGGTGCCGCCGCGGGACATGCTGGAGCTGCGGCTGCCGCCGGAGGCTCAGAAGGCGTTCGAGGAGCAGGCCGCCGCCGCGGCCGAGGAGAACAGGTTCCAGCCCGACCTGAACCCCTTCGAGCGCGGACCGGAGTTCACCGAGACTCGTTAGCGCTCAACAGGCGTCCGAGCTCCTCCTCCACGTCCTCGCTGGTCACGAAGAATAGCTCGTCACCGGCCTGGAGCGGATCATCGGCGTGCGGGACCAGGACCCGGCCCTCGCGCAAGATGGCCACCAGCGAGGTGTCCGCGGGCCAGTTGATGCCGCCGACGCGCTGTCCGACCAGCGGTGCCTCGGCCGGCATGGTCAGCTCGACCAGGCTGGCCTCGCTCTGCCCGAACGTCATCAGCCGCACCAGGTCGCCGACGCTGACCGCCTCCTCGACCAGGGCCGAGAGCAGCCGGGGGGTGGAGACCGCGACGTCGACGCCCCACGATTCGTTGTACAGCCACTCGTTGCTCGGGTCGTTCACCCGCGCCACGACCCGGGGTACCCCGTACTCGGTCTTGGCCAGGAGCGCCACAACCAGGTTCGCCTTGTCGTCGCCGGTCGCCGCGATGACCACGTTGCACCGGTACAACTGCGCGTCGTCGAGGGAACTGATCTCGCACGCGTCGGCGAGCAGCCATTCGGCCCGCGGCACGGCCTCGATCGCGATCGCCTTGGGGTCGTGGTCGATGAGCAGCACCTCGTGCCCGTTCTCCAGCAGTTCACTGGCGATGGAGCGGCCGACGGCCCCGGCACCGGCTATCGCGACCCGCATCAGTGTCCCCCTCCCCGGGCCGCGAAGGCCGCGGCGATTCGGTCCATGTCGTCTTCCCTGGCCAGGACGTGGATCACGTCGCCTTCTTGCAAGACGGTTCCGCCGTCAGGCACGAATGCCTGGCCGAGTCGGTCGACGAACACGATCCGGGTCAGCGTGCTGGCCTCGACCGACTTGACCTGCTCGCCGATCCAGTGTGGTGAGAAGGCGACCTCGGCCAGCACGATCTTCCCCGTGGGGTCCCGCCAGAGCGCCTCGCTGCCCTCCGGGAGCAGTTTGCGCAGCATCTGGTCGGCGGTCCAGCGCACCGTGGCCACGGTGGGAATGCCCAGCCGTTCGTAGACCTCGGCTCGCCGCGGGTCGTAGATCCGGGCCGCGACCCGCTGCACGCCGAAGACCTCGCGGGCGACCCGGGCCGAGATGATGTTGGAGTTGTCGCCGCTGCTCACCGCGGCGAAGGCGTCCGCGCGCTCGGTGCCCGCCTGGGTGAGGACGGTTCGGTCGAAGCCGATGCCGGTAATCTTGTCGCCCTTGAAGGACGACCCGAGCCTGCGGAACGCCTCGGGGTCCCTGTCGATGACCGCGATGCTGGCCCCTCGTTCCTCGAGGATGTGGGCCAGCGTCGACCCGACCCGTCCGCAGCCCATGATCACGATGTGCATGACCGTCCCTCCAGGTAAGCGGAGTCCCCGATCCGGGGTGCCTCGCCAAAGCTATGCCCTTGCTTGGCATCCTCTCCACTGAAGCGGAGATTGAAGCTACTACGCCGATAGTGCCTGCTGCTGGACCATCTGGCTGCCTGCTCGCAACCACTGGTCCTCGCCGCGGGCTTCGGTGAGTTATCGGCACTGCTCAAGGTAGGCTGGCGCTCCGCCTCGTCCCGGGCGCCACCAAGAGTGCCGCTCGACCGCGAGGTAGCCACCAGCATTACGAAGGAAGTGAAGCGGCGTGTCCCCTACCGACTCGACGGTAAGGTCTCCACGCCACGATCTTATGAGTTACACCCCCGGTCAGGTCGTCGAGGTAACGGCCTCTGACGTGGCCCACGGCGGATGGTGCGTCGCCCGGCCGGCCGATGGACCGGTGCTGTTCGTGCGCCATGCGCTGCCAGGGGAGCGGGTGATGGCCCGCGTCACTGAGGTCACCTCTCGCCTCGTGCGGGCCGAGGCCGTGGAGATCCTGTCCGCGTCGCCCGACCGGATCGCGCCGCCCTGCCCTCACGCGAGGCCCGGCGGTTGCGGCGGCTGCGATTGGCAGCACGCCACGTTGCCCGCCCAGCGCGCGCTCAAGGCCGCGGTGATCCGTCAGCAATTGCGGCGGATCGCGGGCCTGGACCACGAGGTCACGGTGGAGGCCCTGCCGGGCGACCAGGAAGGCGACCAGAGCCCGGCGGCCGACGATGGGCAGCGTCGCGCGGGCCTGGGCTGGCGCACCCGGGTGCAGTTCGCGGTGCGGGACGACGGCGTGGCCGGGCTGCGCGCCCACCGGTCGCACCGGATCGTCGACGTGGGGGAGTGCCTGATCGCCCACCCGGCCGTCACCGATCTGGACCTCACCAGCCGCCGGTGGCCCGGTGAGGCCTCGGTCGAGGCTCTGCTAGCCACCGGATCGGGGGAACGGGCCGTGATCGTCTCACCAGGCCGGAGTGCGGGAACCGCGGCTGAGCAGGTCAGCGCGGATACGGTACTCCGCCGGGTCGGCCACCGTCTGACCCCGGTACGCGGCCGCGGCTACCTCAGCCAGCACGCGGCGGGCCGGGACTGGCGGGTCAGCGCGGGAGCGTTCTGGCAGGTGCATCCGGCCGCGGCGGACGTGCTGACCGGCGCCGTGCTGGCCAGCCTTGAGCCCCGGCCGGGCGACGTGGCCCTCGACCTGTACTGCGGCGCGGGCCTGTTCGCCGGGGCCCTAGCCCCTGTCGTCGGCTCGGGCGGGACGGTCGTCGGGGTCGAGGCCGACGACGCGGCAGTCCGCGACGCCCGGCACAACCTGCGGGAGTGGCCCTGGGCCCGGGTGCACAAGGGCGACGTGGCGTCGGTACTGACCCGCGGCGGCCTCCCGGCTGCCCGGCTGGCGGTGGCCGACCCGCCCCGGTCCGGGCTGGCTCGTGAGGTCATCGAGTACCTCAGCGCGCACCAGAACGGGGTCGAGCGCTTCGCCTACGTGTCCTGTGACCCGGCCACGCTGGCCCGTGACATCGGGCTGCTGACCGGACGTGGCTGGACTCTGGAGGGCTTGCGGGCCTTCGACGCGTTCCCCATGACCCACCACGTCGAGTGCGTCGCGACCTTGATCGCCGACGAGGTTATCGATCAGCCAGGCGAGCCTGGATCTCGGCGGTGATCGCCTCGGGTGGCTGGTCACCTTGCACTTCCAGCAGGATGCCTCGCTGCCGGTAGTAGGCGATAAGAGGGCTGGTGGTCTCGGTGAACACGTCGATCCGGTGCTTGATCACCTCGGCCGTGTCGTCCGGGCGGGCCCGGGAAAGCAGTCGCTGCACCAGGACTGGTCCGGGCACGTTCAGGTAGATCGCGGCGTCCAGGGTCAGGTCGAGCCGCCGGGCGACGTCGGCGGCCTCCAGGGCCTGAGACACGGTGCGGGGGAACCCGTCCAGGATGTACCCGCCGCGGGCGGTGGCGGCGGCCACCACCGGGATGACCAGGTCGAAGACGATCTGGTCCGGGACCAGGTCGCCGCGGCGCTGGAAGGCCGCGACCTCCTGGCCTAGGGGGGTGCCGGCCCGGACCTCAGTCCGCAGGACCTCCCCGGAGGAGATGTGCTCGACGCCGTAGAGCGAGGCCAACTCGTGGCCCTGCGTCCCCTTGCCGCTGCCCGGCGCGCCGACTAGCAGTAGCTTCAACGTGCCTCCAGCTAGGCGGGCGTCTCGGTGCCGGTCGTTCCCTTGACGTAGTAGCCGAGCCCGGGGATGCGGACGAGCAGGCCTTCGTCTTCCAGCACCCGCAGCGCCTTGGCGCACGTCTGCCGCGCGTGGCCGTACTGCTGGCTCAGGGTAGTGATAGACGGCGTCGGCATGCCGGGCGCGAGGGTTCCCTCGGCAATCTGCCGGCGCAATAGGGCGGCCAAGCGCACATAGGCTCTTGGGTCCGATTCGTCACTTATCGACACTCTCGTACCGTACTCGATTGGCAATATTGCCAATCGCAACGCTTCGACACTAGTCGAGATTAGACGAGGAATCAATAGTGCGTTAACGTCTGAAACCGTCGGGGTCGTTACGGGCCCGGAAAACCGCGCAGAGCCAGAATCCAGGACAGGTCATGATCTTGATCTTCTACTCGTGGACGGCGCTGAACGGTGCCTCTGGATCGTCAGTCGCCATGGGGATTACCGACGACCGCGGCCGGGCCATGCGGGCGGGCGAGGAGTGCCTCGACTCGGGCCGGGCCATCGTGGTCATCATCGACGCGGTGCGGCCGGCCATGGCGCCGCGCACGCTAGCCCCGTGCTACGTCCGGACCGGGGTGAGCTGGCTGGGCCAGCGCACCGGGGCGGGCGAGGTGAGCTGGAACCGGTTCTTCGCCCCTGCCGACCCGGATGATCCGCGTGGGCCTGGCAGGATGGGGGCATGAAATTCCGGATCTTCACCGAGCCGCAGCAGGGAGCCGACTACCAGACACTGCGGAACGTCGCGGTGGCCACCGAGGAACTCGGGTTCGACGCGTTCTTCAGGTCCGACCACTACCTGAAGATGGGCGACGGCTCCGGGCTGCCCGGCCCGACCGACGCCTGGACCACGCTGGCCGGCCTGGCCCTTGAGACCAGCCGCATCAGGCTCGGGACGCTGATGAGCGCGGCCACGTTCCGGCTTCCCGGCCCGCTCGCGATCACGGTGGCGCAGGTCGACCAGATGAGCGACGGCCGGGTCGAGCTCGGCCTCGGCGCGGGCTGGTTCGAGACCGAGCACGCCGCCTACGGCATCCCGTTCCCCTCGCTGGGCGAGCGCTTCGACATTCTAGAGGAGCAGCTCGCGGTCATCACCGGGCTGTGGGCGACGGCCGAGGGCGAGACGTTCTCCTTCGAGGGGGCGCACTACCGGGTGACCGACTCGCCCGCCCTGCCGAAGCCCGCTCAGCGGCCGCGTCCGCCGGTCCTGCTCGGCGGCGCGGGTGCCCGCCGGACGCCCCGGCTGGCGGCCCGGTTCGCGGACGAGTTCAACGCGCCGTTCCAATCGGTGCCGGATTCAGCGGCCGGGTTCGCACGCGTCCGCGAGGCCTGCGAGGCGGCCGGGCGCTACCCGGCGACCATGACCTACTCGGTCGCGCAGACGGTGTGCTGCGGAAAGGACGAAGCGGAGTTCCGCCGCCGGGCCGCCGCCATCGGCCGTGAGCCCGCCGATATGCGCGAACACGGCCTGGGCGGTACACCGGGCGAGGTCACGGCCAAGATCGCGGAGTACGCAGAGATCGGAGCGGAGCGGGTCTACCTGCAGGTGCTCGACCTCAGCGATCTTGATCACCTGGCCCTAATCGCCTCGGACGTAGTGCCGCAGTTCTAGCCGGTCTCGCGATCCATCCGTCAGCCGAAGGCCTGCGTGGTGGCTTGCCGTCCGATGGCACTGGCCGCCTGGTAGCCGTAGGTGCCCTGGTCCCGTAGTTCGGTGGCCGCGCTGACCAGGGCGCCCAGAGCGGCGAACGCGAACGAGCCGCCCACCGAGATCCGGCTCGTGCCGGCCTCGGCCAGCTCGGGCACGGGAGGGGCGCCGCCGACGGCCAGCACGTTGACCGGCCGGTCGACCTCGCGGATCAACTGGCGGATATCGGAAATGTCGCGCAGGCCGGGCGCGTAGAGCACGTCGGCGCCGGCCGCCTGGTAGGCCTGCAACCTGGTGATCGTGTCGGCCAGGTCCGGCCGTCCGTGCAGGTAGTTCTCGGCACGGGCGGTGAGCACAAAGGGAACCGGGCCCACGTGGGCGATCTGCGCCGCCACGGCCACCCGCTCGGCCGCGAAGCGGAGGTCGTAGATCGGGTCGTCCTCGCGCCCGGTAAAGTCCTCCACCGAACCGCCCGCGAGCCCGACCTCGATAGCCAGTCCGATGGTCTCCGCAACGGCGGCGGGCTCATCCGCGAAGGCGTTCTCCAGGTCGGCCGAGACCGGCAGGTCAGTCGCCGCGACGATGACCGCCGAGTGAACTAGTGCCTCCTCCCGGCTTACCGAGCCGTCGTTGCGGCCCAGCGAGGCGGCGAAGCCGGAGCTGGTGGTGGCCAGCGCCTGGAATCCCAGGGACGCGAGCAGCCTGGCCGAGCCGAGGTCCCACGGGTTCGGCAGCAGCAGGGGGTTGCCCGGCCGGTGCAGGGCCAGGAACTGGCGCGCCTTGTCCGCCTGAGTGATCATGGCCCTAACGTATCGCCGACCCGGCACGGGGAACGGACGCGGGCCGCCCGAAGGCTCCGTGGTGACCGTCTGAAGGCAAGTCGGAATGGGCGGACCTGCCCGTACGGCTTGCGGGGGGCATACCGCGATGCGATCGTTGAGCAGTGCGCTCCAATACCGCCCCTCCCCGGAGGGTGCGGCTTGTCATTATCCTCTCGGTGGTCAGCGCCGTGATGGTTATAGCGGGCGGGATTCTCGTGGTGGCAAGCACGGCCACCCACCTGATCGGCCGGCACTCCGGTAGTCATTACACCAGCCTGGGCGTGGCCGTGGGCGCGGCGGGCCTCGCGGTTGGCCTGGTAGCGCTGCTGGTTTCCGCGTTCACCCGGACCGGTAGGTCGCGTCGGCGCCGGCCCGCTGGTCACCGGCGCCGGGCGGCGGCGTCCCCGGGCTCGGCCCGGGAGCGCGGACGGGCTTTGAAGCCGACGAGCGTGTATTCACCAGGTGGCCTGATCGACGTTCCCCGCGACGCGCGCACGCCGGGCTCCGCGGGCGCGGCTAGGTCTCCCGGGTTCGACGGCCCTCAAGGGACCATGAGGCCCCAAGCCTCCGGGGGTCCTCGCGAGACCTTCCGGCCGCCGACGGTGGGCGGCGCTTCTCCCGGCCCACCACCCGGCGCATCTCGCGGCATCCCGAGCGACGCGCGGCCCGCCGCGGGCCGCACGGGGACCGCTCCACCTAGGCCCGGATACCAGGCCGGAGCATACTCGGCCCCCGGGCCGGGCCCCGGCTGGGGACCACCGCCGGGCCAGGCCGGTCGCCCGCCTCAGCCGCCCATGTCATCCCAGGGGCGGATGAGGCCAGGCGAGGCCTTCCCACCCGGCGAGGCCTTCCCGCCGCGCGATGCCGTCCCGCCGCGCGATGCCGTCCCGC
>Ga0210383_10000244_pt1 | contig 52910 bp, 119 predicted proteins | sample IncBWC14OmetaG_FD_160072 | JGI IMG/M metagenome (GOLD analysis project Ga0210383, IMG submission 160072) | Forest soil microbial communities from Barre Woods Harvard Forest LTER site, Petersham, Massachusetts, United States - Inc-BW-C-14-O ...
CAAGAGCAGCGAGGATCGGTTTTGACTGCCTCACGCTTACCCGTGTAATCTTTCAACGCTTGACTGATCGTTTCCTCTACTGCGTTGTTGATGTCCTGCGCATAGTCCTCATCCAACTCCCCACTCTTGTCCTTGATCATCTTGGATAGGGCGTCGAAGAGTTTCTGCATCGCTTCGTTGTAGTCGTCTCGATCCCGCCAACTACCGACTTGGGTAGCAGTCCAGAGTTTCTTCCGCTTACTCATCGTTGTCTTCGCCCTTCTTTGCCCGATCTTCCTTCTCTTTGGCTCGACGCTCGCCCTGCTTATGCAAGCCTTGACCTGACTTGAACTTTACGGCAAGGGCCAATTGGCTCCTGGCCTTCTTCTGCTTGCGCGGTTTCTTCCGTTTGGTTCTGCGCTTGTGCATCGTTCCGCACTGCCTCGCTATGATCATAACAGCCTCAAATCTGAGGCGCTATTGCCTCAATTGTCGAGTGTGTTTGTAGATGGATTCGATCTGATCGAGAAATTCATCGAGTGTCAGATCACTCTTCATCCAGTTGCATATCTTGCAACATGGCACCACATTATCGATGATGTGGCCCTTAGAACTATCGATACGATCGATGCCGTTATAGATGAACGGTTCAGCTTTTTGGTCGTCGCCCTTCAAATTGAAGGAGTTGCTGGGTGGGCGCCCGCAATAATAGCACTGTTCCTGTGAAAGGCTATAGAAAGAGTCAAAATCAAGGATCTCATCTCCGTACCCTCTATCTTTTTCGCGGGATCGATAACCCCTCCACACGATCTTTGCAAGAGCCACGATAGGCGTATACCTTGTCTCAAATCGATGAGACTTGGGGCTGGTATGTAGCGTCGCGCGATGTTCGGCTGCCATACAACCACAACTCTTATTACGCCCGCCTTTCACATCGGCTGGGGTCGCAAGCGTCTGATTACCACAATCACATTCAACTTCCCATAGTACACCGTCACGACGTCTTTGTTCTGTTGGTTTGAGAAACTTGAGTCGATGGATTTTGATCTCGGTCATATCCAAATTGGTTCGAGTTTTGCCGGGGAGCGTGGCCGCTTCAGCCGGAGCGCCAGCCTTTTGGTGAATAGGATTGCAACAACGCAAATTACCACAGGTAGGGAATACATAAGCACCATTAGGAACAGTCCCGTGAACCACCAAATAAATCGCCCTCCTATTATAGGCGTTCGTTTTTCTGCTCACGCTACCTATGTATTCCCAGCATTCGTTCTCACCACAAATACCTATCCGTTTCCCGAACCGTTCTTTGATCTGTGCCAGTATGTCTTTGTCCATACTGAATCATATATCGAGCGATCCAGAGATGTTATCCTAACGATTGGATTTCGATGAGGATTATCGGTGTCTTCCTCCTCCGCCATGAAAACCGCCTCTAAATCCGCTATGATACCCTCTCCCGTGAAAGTGATACTCGTGATACCGTCCATACCACTCATGGCCGGGGCCTATCCATCCATATCCTGGGTGATAGTAATACACCACACCATTGTATCCGGTGTAATACTGCACCTGATAACAGGCGCCGGTCTCATCACAATACTGCGTGTATCCACGAGGATAGTCCGCATCATACGGATACACCACACACCCACTCAGCATCAAACACGCACTCAGTGCCAACAGTAGTCTCTTCATAGTCTTCTTCCTTTCAATGCAGGACGATACATTGGTCTTTCTGGTACTTGACTGCGAACTGAATGAATACTGGCTTTTGAGTATCGGGGTCGATATAGAAACGGCTTTCTGCTATCCCATACACTGATGGTACTGGTGCGCCGGGCCCAACATATCCCGTATCTACGAAGCACATTGTCCCATAGTATGAGGGCGTTATATACGGTTGCCTTTGAGAAGCACATCCGAACATACACGCACTCAACGCAATCAATAGCTTCTTCATCGTACTACTCCTATCGGAAGGTTTGGATACGCTTCCATTGGTTCAACATACACGCCCTTGTCGCGACTATCCGGATGCCTTCTGCAATTGGGGCATCCTGATCCGAAGAACACTCGGGTGCAGGTACCGCAAATGGCAGCGTTACATACCGGATGTGTGGTGATGCGGTAGGGACTTTTCACGGGATGAACTTGGTCTTAGAGCAGACCAAACACTGCTCATAGTGATCGTTCTTCTTGAACCAGCGATGTCCCTTGAACTCGCAGGCCAAATTACGGATGGCTTGAATTGAGCCAGGCCCTTCCTTCTTCGGCTTGTCCTTCTCTTTGCGGAGCAGTTTACCGAGGAACGTGTCCTTATCGATGTTCATGTCTATACCTCTTCTCTCAGGTCTTCCAACACTGAGTAGGCATAATCGAATGCCCACTCGTCATGCTCGTAGGCTTCCATCGGGGAGATGCTGCTGGGAAGATCGTCGATCCCTTGACCGACCACCTCCAATAACACCTTATCCACTTCCTGCTTCCATTGTTCAAAGGTCATCGCACTTCTCCTGGCTTTTTCATTGAGTTGTCTTGGATCTTGGGATGCTTACAGTTTACGTGCCACCAGTTGTAGTTATGACTATGACTGAAATGCATCTCGTTCAGTACCAGACAGGGACGACAGATCAGAAAGGCGCTGGTCTCCTGATAGTCATGGAGCCAGTCAGTCTGATCGGGAACGATCTCTTGTTCGCAGTTAGAGCAGCGATATTCCATGTCAGGCTACCCCTTCAACGGTTGGATATGCAGTCGGAACCATCGTGTTCCGTCGTTCTTTGGTTCTGACCACTCCCATATCTCGATAGCATCGCCCTCTTTGATCTGACCTGAGACGGTGATGTGGGGAGCCTTGGCGCAGAACTTCAACCACTGCTTGGGGCCGAGAGTTTTGGGACGCACCTTCTGAAAGGCGATGTAGAAGGCATCATCGTTCCATCGCTCAATGACTTGGGCGATATAGTGGATGGAGTTAGAGGCTGGCCCGCTGATGTACTTCTTAGGTGGCAATGTCCTGACAGCAAGTTGCTTGGTTGGCTTGGTAGGTATCATAGGTCTCCTCATTGGCGACGGAATGAATGGGAAGCACGGTGCCATGACACTTAGGGCAGGCGTCATAGACGGGGTAGAAGGAATAGACGGGGTTTTCCGCCCGTTTTCCACCCCAAGAACATGCAATGCACTTCACTCGGAATTTGGAACTGGCTGTTTTCATTGATGATCCTGTCTGGTAATAAGGGGGCATCCAAATAGACCCCTCTTAGGAGCCCCCAATGGTATCTCTCCCCCAACTCTCTGCAAAAGTCGTCTTCTGGTTCAATCCCGCGGATGGCATTATGGTGCAAGCAGGCACCGGCGTTTCCAGTCTTTTAGACAGCGCCAACGGCTATGCCCTCACCCAACTCACCGTCGCTAATCAGCCTACACTAAACATCAATGGGATGCAGTCAGGCCCGCAGCAAGTGGTAGGTACTACCTACTTCAACTGCAACTACGACCTCAACTTCGTCCTTGCCTCAACTCAGTACATGACCAATAATAATATTGGAACTGCATTAAGCCAACAAGACTTCACTATCTGTTGGGCATCGAAAGTAACAGCAATTGCTGGCGCCACCGGCGATGTTTTTTCGTTAGGTCATTCAACAATTGGCGGAAGTATTGCGGTCGGATTCGGTGGTGGGAATGTTACTATTGGTGCATTAAATGACGCACATAGTGGTGGTGGTGTTTCGACTACTGCGACAAATGACGGTTTGGCACACGCTTACACCTTAGTCAAGCATGGATCTAACCTAACCATTCGACAAGATGGTGTTCAGAAAGCCCAACTCACCACTCTCTCGGGTACATACAGTTTCGACACCTTCACCCTCGGCGCTCTCGCAAGAGGCGGAGTGGTCAATACCCCATTCGGTGGGGACATTCTCCAAATCGCTGGTTGGTTTGGCGCAGTTGATACTCCCAAGCCAGTAGAGACCTACCTAATGGGTCAATGCGGAGTGTCCAATCTCGATTGGAACATGGGCTAATCGCTCAGACGAACTCCACTTCCACATCGTGCTTAGCGAAGATCTCCTTCACCGTTTCCTCACGCTTATCCTCAGCGATAGCGAGAGTATCGTTGGCTATCGTCAATTGATAGCACTCTTCCGAGACATTGAACACGTTGCCACCAAAGAGCCACTTTGCCGCTTCGATGGGGAATAGGGTATCCTTGTACAGGGCCTCAATACCAATCGGGGACTTGACGTCGGTCAGTTTCCCAGAGTCCAATCCGAGAGCCGCGCAGTAGAAACCGAGACAGCACTGCTTACCATCCTCCTTACGACGGAGATAGGCGTTGGTACTGCCTTCGCCTCGGAGCCAGGTAGATCGATCAATGGTGAGTTTCATAGCGGTGTAATCCTTTCGATATGGCATGAGCCGTTAGGCCATGCGAAGGTATAGCGTTCGATGTTCTCACGAGAAAAGCACCTCAGGTAGCGGACAGCCTTCCGATTAGTGATTCGCCTCTGGTAGAAGGGATCATCAACGGAAGTGATGTTGATCTTGGGTTTGCCGTATTGAGAGTGGGTCAGATCGAAGATACGGCCTTCGTGCTCGACCCAAGCATGCCCGTTCTTTGGATCGGTAAAGTACTTGCCTACTACCAGGGTAGGCTGAAAGTCCATCTGCCTCAGTCTCAGGAAAAGCGAGTAGGAAGCAACTGAACAAGCGCCTTTGAGGGTCTGAGGCGAGAAACCTGCTTGATGGGCTATTCGGGCGCAGGCGAGGCGAATGTCGGGGCCCAATTGCTTTTTGACCAGATGGTCGATCATGGGCTTGCTACTTGGCTAAACCGTTGGGAGTAATGGTTTGATGCTTCCAATGTACATCGGTCTGCACATGATCTTTGCGTACCCACTTCTGCACACACTGAGGAAACTCCTCATCGGAGAACTCTCGTTCTACACGGACAACCACACCTTCTCGAATAGTACCCAGAGCAGATGGCTGCTTGGCGAGATTGAGAATAAGGTCTTTCAATGTCTTGGCGGTATCCACCTTACCCTCAAACAAGACTGGTACAGTAGGCAGTCCAAGTAGGGAACAGAATCGACATACTGCACTCCAACGCAGCCAATTATCGTTGATCCTGATGCCGAACATCATGAGGTAGCCGGGGAGTTTGTCGTAGGCTAAGGAATGCTTGGCGTAGGCGTATTCGCCAAACCATTGAGAGTCAGGAGGAATGTCGTGCTTGATGGTAGCGTGTAGGGCTTTCAACAAGTCGAAAGAAGGATGGATGGGAGGGCCCGAATGAGAACGGGCAAACACTCCGTCATGCTCTAAGCAGACATTGGAGCCATCAATCTTCTCCGTAATGACAATGGGAACATTGAGCAATGCTTCTACACTGTCAGCGATCTTGTCGTCGTTGGTGGCACCTTCCGAGAAAGGTAGGTGCATGGTGCGGGGATACTTAGGGCTGGTCATGACTGACACACTGCTTAGGGATCGGCTCGCAGATACATCCCTGCACGGCGGAATAACTCTTCATATGCTGGCCTTGTTGATTACAGACCCCAGCGCAAGCCCTTATGTTGATGGCATCGTTCATACCTACACCATCACACGCGCACAGACACACCAGCGCAATCAATAGGTATCGCACGGTTAGTTTCTCCTCGGGCGGAAGTCCTGCGCCTCGATCTCGACCGGCTCGACCTTACAATCAATACCTTCCTCTCGGAACACCTTGTCGCCGTATTGATCGGCCTCTTCCTTGCGGATGGTTTCCAATCGAAGTCTTCCGTTCTCACCAGTTTCGCGAACATAGTAGCAAGTGATCTTCATTGAGAGATGCCTTTCGTTGAGTGGAATTGACCGCATTGTGGGCAGAGACAAGCCTTCAATGTATCGAGAGCCGCGAAGATCGGATCTGGATTACCAGCGGCATCTTCGGGATCAGGATACCAGCCCATTCCGTCATAGTGATCGTACCAGTAAGGAGACACCTTCCCATAATCCATCAGAGGGCGCGCTGCTGTATCGCAGTACTGGCATAGGATGATTGGGGCTTCCGAACGGTAGGTAAGCGTCTTGGCGCAAACAAGGCAGTCGCTCATTGGTGATATCCCTTACACTGAGGACAGAGTGAGGCTCGTGTTGCTAACACCCTGTCTTGGTTTTTCGAGGTATTAGCCCAGCCATCTCCGCCATACCTTTCCCAGTAAGAGCGGATATACTCACAAACGGTGTCTCCCAGCCTACGAGCATCAATTTTAGCGCAGGAGGCGCAGATCACAAGCGACTTTGTTTCGTACCTGCACTCTCGATCACAAACTACGCAGATCATGGATGCACCTGCTTGCATTGAGGACAGAGGGCCAACTTCAATTGGACTGCCTTTATTCTCTCTCGCATCATTAGCGTATCCAAGAATCCGTTCCCGTCATGCTCCGCCCACCAATTACGAAGGTGCTCAGATGGTTCTTTCCCTTGCAAGCGTTCATCGATCTCATCGCAAGCGGGGCAGAAGAACAATGGCAATTCGAGGCCATACCTACACTCGCGTTCGCATGCTGCACACTTTCTCATAGGTGAAACTCTCCACATTGAGGGCATTGAGTGTTCCACTGCTTTGAGTGATTCCAAAAGGCAACCCAATCTTTCAGGCAATCGCACGCAGCATGCGCGAGGGTCGACCTCTCATTGGGGTCTCCCTTGGCCTTCAATTCCACCTTCGCCCCACACACCGAACATATGGCGGGCACCCTGACCTTGGCAAACTTCTTGCTGCCCACTGCTTTCAGGCCAAACCAACTCGGGTTGACCCAATACTCTAAGAACTCCATCAATGCACCTCACCACATTGTAAGCACAACTCGTTCCATTCCTTGCACATAGCCCACGCATCAGAGACATTGTGGACATGTTCGCATCTATCAGACGTCAGATAGGAACGCTCACTTTTAGACCCAGGCTGCAACAACTTGATGGGATACTTGCAGATAGGGCATTCGGTTGGCATTCTGATCTTGATCGGTCTGCGAGGCATGCCTTCTGGCAAGACTCGAATAGCCCAAGAGTTGATCCAGTAGTCTAAGAACTCCATTCATCGCTCCACGAAGGTAGAAGGTAAGACCGGATCGCCCACGTAGTAGAAGGCAAACCCGTAGAAGGTATGGTAGGTGCCGTAGCACTCACTACTACTCGGGTCGGTGGTCAGGAAGAAGAACTCCTTCCCGGGCCACTGATCCCCAATCAGGAATACACTGTCAGTAATAGCCGCGTCTTGCTTGTAGGCATCCAAACCTACGTACGGCATGATGGGAACATCCCCATTCATCTTGACAAGGGCAATTGGCTGAGAGCAGCCAGGATCCGCAAAGAGGAAGTTGGTCGTTTCATTGTTGGGAAGACACCGCTCTAAGTCATCAGCGGCCAACCCCCAGTTGCAAGTGATCTGCAATTGGCTATCGAAGTAGTGGTCAAAGGTGATCACGTTGTTGGAATCGACGCAATCCACCTCAGTCAATCGGGGGTATTCGGTTGGACGAACAACGGTAGAGACGCAGTAGTTATAGGGAGTGCTGACATCACCAGCATCATCAGAAGCGGTGGCATCCACTCCCATATCATCAGAAGTAGCGTCATTGGAAGTGGCATCGGGAGAGCCATCGGATGCTGATCCGGCATCAATAGCCGGGTCAGCAACCACAATGGAACTGCAAGCCAGTAAGACAAGACAAGCAACGATGAGTTTGCGCATCAGACTTCGAGCCTTGACAGCATCTCCGTCTTGGTGGCGGGCTTCTCATGAGCCGCTTCCAAAGAAAGCAACTTGGCCTTGCACTTCCTCAATTCCTCTTCCACCTTGGGCAAGTCTTTCTTGGCCCAAAGCATCGGCAGGTAATTGACGTCATCCTCTGCCAACATCTGTACGTAGTTTGGATGAATGGCTACATACAGGTTAGAGGGCCCAAGCCAACGACACCGAGGGCGATGCTGCTGCAAAACGGTGCCTTCCTTCTTACCAGTTTGAGCACCGCAGAAGATGCACATGTTGCCGTTATTGAGGTTGCGCTGCCAGTAGGCACTAAACTTGTACCAGTAGCGATGGATGAGGGAATTGAGAGACCAGAGGAATTGGAGGATGAGTTTCATGACGACTTTCCCTTCTTGGACAGACGAGTGGCAGACTTCTCTTTGGCCACGCGCTCCTTGTTCTTCTCGGAACGATCGGCGTTGGCAGCGCCACGCTTGTTGGCGATTACTGCCTTGGCATCCGCATCCCCGCTCTTGGATTGGGAACGCATGTACTGCTTGAAAGAGAGGTGGGAATTGGCCTTGCGCCAACGGGACTTCAATCGCGATGACGGAGTACCAGTACCGAGAACGCCGCTACTGTTGCGGGCAGAGGTGCTGCTAATGGTACTGACGGTGCCACTGGTAGTCGTCGTGTTTTCTTCGCTCATTTGGACTTCTTGCCTTTGGTCTTGGGTTTGGACTTGGGTTTCTTGCCGGAGGTGAGGTCGTCGAACAATTTCAGAGACTGCTTGGGGACTTCACCCTTTTGCTTGGTCAGGTTAGTCCTGACCTTCATCAGGTCGGTATAGGAGGAGTTTCCGATGATCCGGATCAGATGCTGCTCCATTCGCTTGTAGGTCGGAGTAGAATAGTATGGGATCTTGGGATTGGTGCCAGTGGGCTTTTGGAGGGAGATGATGGAAAGTTGATCCAGAAGGAAAAGACGGGTATCGACCAGATTACTCATCTCGTGCCTCCCAATACTGTGTGATCTTGGCCCTGATCTTACCGTCAAAGTCAATCCAGTAGTTGTAATCGCGTTCATCGCCAAAACATCCACCTTGTTCATAGGTATCGCGCAGTATCAACCCACAAGGACGACATACCAGAGCACAGTAAGTTTCATCAGGTGGGAAGGAGAGATGGACTTTCCTTTCGCATCCGATACAGTAAGAGACATGAGTACTCATCGTTCGTCCTTGATCATCAGGGACTTCTCGTAAGCCTCTACATCCTCGAAGCCGTTGGCGATGGCATCTTCCTTGCGTTGCTGATTCCAAAGACGGAGGCCTTCCTCGTTGGTATTGAGGGTCTTGGCAATTTCCCAACCAGAAGCAATCTGGGTGTTGAGAAAGTCTCCGTCCTCGTTCTTGACCCAGCGCCAGTAGGATTTAGAACGACGCTGAACAATTACTTGCTGGCACTTCTGGCCCGGCCGAGACATCTTCTTCTGTACCTGATCGTAAAACATCACTCACACTCCTTCGTGGTTTTCACCACACTGACGACATCTTCCGCGGCACTCAACAATCACATCATCCCACTCACTGCCCTTGGCAATGGCAGATCCATAGTCTATCTGTATGCGTTTCATACCAGCATTGGGTATGCTGCCGTACATCACAATGCAAACTAATTCCGAGCACTTAGGGCACAGATAGTGATAGCGGACGCCATCCTGCGTGCCACCAATGTAGTCGAAGTTAGCATCACAAACGGCGCAGGTTTGATTCATCTCAGTACCACGACCTGCTATCAGTGGTATTCTGGCGGTAGGTCAGATATCCACGCGTGCGCCAGCAACGGCCGCAAAAGTCGCCTGCTCCGTATAGGTGCTTCCAGTTATGCCCCCTCATCAGACAAGCAATCAGCCTGTACAAGAAGAAGGCCCAACTCACCATCATGATCCGCATTCTCTCGATCTGCCAGTTCATCTCAACACCTTCCTGAGTAGAAGAGTCCAATCATTCCACCGAACACCAACACACTGGTGAGAGTTAGCGGCACCCAGGTGCCAAACCGATCGTTCAGGTAGTTCAGCAGTTTGCTGAACAGAAAGAGCATCAACACTCCCCAGGAGATTAGACAGTACCACAGAACGGCTCTCGGCATGCTATCGAGGATATGGTCGATCATCAGTTTCGATCTCGGGCGACCAACAGCAATTCCTTCCCGTTCTTTCGGGCCAAGGAGATCATCTCTCGCTCGACTTCCTGTTGAGAGAGGGCACGATTCCACAAGAGGTTAGCGTAGGACGCCACCTGATAGTGATTTAGGCTGGTGGCCTTGCTAACGGAGGCAATCCAATCGGGAGTCAGTTTGAGTTTGCTCACGTGTCGATCCTATCAGTTATGTAGAGGGTGATACGGCCAGAGAGATACAACGGAATGGTTAGAGTCCCAAGACCTAACCAGAAGGCGGTATAGGCGATCCTCCGAGGGGAAGACCAGGCGTGCAGATGCTGAGCCATCTCGAAGGAGATGGCGGTGGGGCATCCTGCTGCCATCATCAACAAGCCAGTGTTTTCAATCGTTCGTTTGAGTCGCATAGTCCAAGTGCCTTTCCTAAGGAGGTAAACCCTGACCCCATCTGTTGTAGGGTCTGCTCAATCACTTCCGTCTTGAATCGAGTGGCGTAAGGAGTCGAGGCGGGAAGTAGATCTCGAAACTCTCCACAAAAACATCCATACACCCAGCAAGCAAACCAATGGATTTGATCTGGCTTAGCCAGATCCTTGATCATAGCGTGATGCTTGGATCGCTTATGCTTGCACTGGCAGATGTCTATGGATGCGTTTTGCCGCATTGGGGGCAGACCTCCACTGAATCGAGAGAGACCCAAAAGACTCGTCGACCATTGTATTGTTGATCCCATTCACGAGCGATGCTACTATCTACAAGCACCCAGCCCCGATCGTTGAGTACGATATACCCCTCTTGGGAGAGATAGACGCCATAGCCAACGATAGTGGTCGGTCTGGTTTGATTCGTGTTTGGACTCGGCCGCTCTAATAGGCTGCCAGCAGCGGATGCACCAATTCTAACCTGAGTGCCGATGGGGAGTTTGGTGATCATCTTAGCCTTCCAAGATCACAGAGGGCTTCTTGTACTTGGTCGGATCCAGTTTCTTGCAGGTCGAAAGGGAAGCGTCAATCCATGCCCAGCCTGCGATCTTCCTCGCGGCGGGGACACAATCCGCAGCCACGATCATCTCTGTTGGCACCATATGGAAGTCCATACACCAGGAGATATGATCCTTAGGGGCGAGGTGGTAGATGTTCATCGGCTTCTTGGTTGCCTTGACTTTGGACTTCTTCATGGATGTTCCTTTCCACATTGGTGGCAGAGGGAGGGGTCGATGACGATCTGCCTAATCTCGGAGGCGCGCATCGTACCTGTCTCCCAGAAAGTCCAGCCATGATCCGTCGAGAAGCAGTCATCAATCGATCGATTGACCCACACTTGCAGTTGATCGGCACAAACCAGGAAACACGCCCGACAGATGATGATGCTGCCGTAGCGGATCTCACTCTCCCAGACATTGGGAATGGACTGATGGCAGCGAAGACAATTGGTGGTCGTCATGGGTCAATGCACCTTTCCACACTGAGAACAAGGATAGAACGGAGAGAGGGAGAGCAAGAGCGTCCACTTCTCCTGACACTCCTTCGGAAGAGACCAGTAGTATGGGCCCCAGAAGGTATAGCCAGAGGATGTCGAGTGCAACTCATCTGAGGGGCGGAAGATGTCAGCCAGCGTCAGGCAAGAGCGTTGATCGAGACAACATGCCCTACACCAGATCATCCAATCCTTTTGCATCGTACCATTCACCTGGGCGTTGCAGCGATGGCAATTCATGGCTCAGTGTTCCTTCCCGCATTGGGGGCAAAAGAGGCCAAACAGGCCTAAGATGGACGACCATATCTCCTGGGCCGTGCGTAGTTCTTCGGAGAAGAAGGTAGCGCCTTCCTTGATGAAGTGGGCCGCATCAATACTGTCCCAGAGTCCAAATCGTTTGAGTTGGTTTTTGACAGGAGTACAGCATTCCACGCAAAACCAGTGGAAGTCTTTGCCGAGGACGCGGGCTTTCGGCAAGTGCTTTTTGCAGGCACGGCAATAGACCATTTCCATTCGATCAGCCTTCCACGATCTTGACCACCGGACTGGTGATGGTGGTGGGAAGAGAGCCTTCGACCGGCGGTGGCTGAATGTCGCTCGTCCAGACAATCATCACTGACCGTCCGACTTCGATGCCACTGAGGATAGCATCGTAGTGTTTCCACTCACCATCCTTGCCCTGACGAGGGGTAGGATCGCTTGCGCCATTGAGACGACGGACTTGCTTGTCGATCTCATTGACCTCGTAGAGAGAGCCGCTTTCAGTTTGGAATCGCATAGGGTAATCCTTTCTAAGGGTGAGTGCCGAAGCATTGGGGGCAATAGATGTCTGATGGGCAAACCGCAAGAATGCGCTTACCATCGTGAGTTGTCCAAAGAGTGAATCCGTTTCTGTCTATCCAATGCTTGTCAGTCCATGTCCAAGTATCCCCAAGTATCGGAGCCCGACTAACAGCGCACGCAGCACACATGATGAGAGTAAACTCACCTCCCATATGGCCATCATAGATGAGACCGTCCTTAGCACACCACGAACATCGATAGGTAGTCATGAATGGACATCTCCGCATTGAAGACAGATCTGATCGAGCGGTGGCAACTGACAAAGCCGGTCGCCATGATCCTCCGCAGCACGAAACCAAGTGTGCCCGCGCGTCTCTAACAGGTAGTCATCGCTTTCCGTCTTCCAGATGCCAAGTCGGAGTAGACTCTTCCTTTCTCGAAGAGAGCAGACTTTGCACCAGACAGGTATTTCGGCAATTGAACTGGTCGAGACAGAAACACTAACACCGCAACGCCAACACTTAGTGGGATGCATTAGTGATGTACCTTTCTGCACTGGGGGCAAGAACCTTTGAGAGGTAAAGCGTTCAACTTCCGCAGATTGAAGTCCGCGCTCCAATCCATATAGCCCTTACTCTCGACATACTCATCGTTGATGGTGATGTCGTTGGCGATTAGGAGAGGTCTTTCGGATCGATAGCAGTCAGCGCACCAACAAACAGTGTAGCAACCTCCGGACTGCTGCATGCCTGTACAACGATCGCAAGTGGGAGGCATTGGTTAGTGCCTCTTGCCACATTGAGAGCAGATAGGATCAAGATGATGGACTGGGGCCGCGACCTCTTCGTCATCATCGTCCTCGTCCTCATCAAACTCCTCTTCCTCTTCCTCTTCCTCTTCCTCTTCCTCTTCGCAAGAACAGCATTCGATTAGGTCGCCACACTCGTAGCAAGTACAATCGCCAGAGCAACCGCAAGTATCACAGTCGCTGCACGGCCCTTCGCAGTTAGATTCGCCACACTCACTACAACACTCGCAATACTGCGGACAGTTATCGCAACCCTCACAAGTGTCGCAAGGGGCACAACAATAGGAGCAGCACTCACAATCAGATTCTGGCTTGTTGCATTCTGGGCACTCGGGTTCGGCGAAGAAGTCATCGTCCAACGGATTCGGTGCTTCGACTTCGATCTCAGCCTCTACGCCAGCAATCTCGATCTCGAGATCACCGCCACCATTCTCCTGAATGAAAGCCTTTACCGCCTGTTTCCATTCGCCATTACGAATCAGATCATTGATATCCTTGCCAAGTTCCCGATCCTCTGGCTGATCCATATTGAAGTTCTGTTCGATACAACTCACGATGGTATGGCATGCGGCTTTGGCAGCCAACTCCTCCGTCTTGTAGATGGAAACTTCGGGTTCGTCGTAGCAGGCACTGCTGTCTTTGGTCGTAAGCATCCAAGTCTTCATAAGCAATTCTCCTTAGCAAGCGTATAGATTCCAGGGTCGATGATCAGCGTCCAATTCAGGAAGTGGATCATCGTTCGGTGATATATGGGTCAAAACACCGTTGGTGTGTCGAGCGATGGCATGGTCGCACGCATAGCACCAGCCACTCTGCACACGGAAGTACGGACGCACGGAGGCAAAGACCTCTTCGTCAAAGTCCGGCAGTCCCATCCACACCACATTGAAAGAGGCGGAATACTGCGTCCAAAGTTGCTGAGCCTGCATCGGAGAGACATCATAGTCTCGATCTCGGAAGACCCTGACGATCCGATCACACTCACGTGGATGCGTGATGGTGGGGGCAGGAGTATGAAGTTGGATGGATTTCAATGGGCTTCTCCGCATTGAGGGCAGACATTGTAGAGGGTCATCGGATTACTCCAACCATACTCTACGCACTTCTCAGCGTGAGCCTTGCGCAATCGAACGAGGCAAAAGTCGCCGCGGCCGCTGATGGTGGTGTAGAAGGCCATGGTGGCAGGATCGTGGCCACTATTCCGACAACACGCACGATAACCGTTTTGATCGCAGTCGAAGTAGATGTCCATTGTAGTCTCCAACAAGCAAAAAGCCCGCAGACCTTTTACAGCCTGCGGGCTCAGCACTTCGATCCCTAATTAGGATGGCTTACCAGCCGAGGTCGCTCTCGATTTCGATAATCGCATCCACCTTGCAGTCCTTATGGAAGGAGTAGGTTTTCTCGTTGATCTTCATGGTGATGATCTTGTTGCGAGGTGCGCCCTTCTCCTTGCATACAAAGCACTTAGGCTTCGCCAATTCCCGCGCGTGAGCCGTTTTGATGAACTCTTCCAGAGCGGTTGCCTGCTGGGAATTGTCGAGGTATTCGGCCACTATTTCGAGGGGCTCATCGCCCAACTCTTCACTGTACTTGTTGATGATCTCTAAACTGTTCATATGCGTATTCTCCTTGTAAGTCAATTCAGTTCCAACCCAGTTTCTTGGCAGCCATATCGAAGACCGCCTCTCTGCAACACTCGCTCTCGCAATAGCGCAGGGTCTCGTCTCCGTTGATGGTATGGACATCGCCTTCGTCAAACTTCTCTTCGCACTCGGAGCACTTCGGACGATCCAACTCTTCCTTGTAGCGTTCCTGCATGAACTCGTCAAACTGGGCAACCATACCCTGCGTCTCATCGATGAACTCTTCGATCGTCTCACTGGCATCCATACACCACGATCCGTTCTCGTACTGATCAACCAGATCAGATACCGACTTGATCTCGTTCTGATCCTCTTTGACCTTCTTCTCGAAGAACTTCGTCAAGAGATTCAGACGACTCTTGTCCTCATCGATGAATGCTTCCATGTCTTCCCAGTTGCCATCGTAGAGCATGATGCCCTCGTTTTCCAACTTCTCGATCACATCAGCGACCGTCTTACACACCTTGTTTGTACTCATTGCTATTCTCCTTCATAAGCCAAGCGTAATTGCCAGGCAACATCTTCGTTCAGTGCATTAGCCCACACTGAGGGCAAGCACACTCGTGTAGGGTCAAGGGGTGAGTGCTCCAGCCGTATTCACGCGCGTGCGCTATCTGATCCGCACAAAGCAAGACCACTTCCTTGCCCCTAATATCAGTGCGATACACCCTTTGGGTATGCTTATCGTGTCTACCTCGTCCCTTGCAACAGGCGTGGGGCGCGTCAGCACAGTCCCAATTGATCTTGACTTCGGTCATCAGTGTATCTCGCTGCACTGAGGACAAGCCAATACGGCAGGACCTTTCCATCCATATCCACGCCAACCATCAACCCACTGCTGACAAGACTTGACGCAGCAGTCATTACCGACTGAATTGATCACTCGATACAACTGTATCTGATGGGTGCTATGATCACTCAGTCCACAGGAATACTGTCCACGATAGTCTCTCATACTAAGTCTCCATTAGGGCGAGAATGGGGCGATAGCCTTTCGACCACCGCCCCTCAGTTCGCTACTTACGATTCTTCCACTTGTCCAGGATCAGTTTGAGCAATTTGGCCAAAGCGTCTATGATGTCATTCATTGTTCAGTTCTCCATTGTCTTGGGCGTTTCGGTTTCTTCGGACTCGGATACTGTTTCAATCGACTCTTCCGCGCAGACACTTGCGCCTACGGTAGATTCCGCCTTCGGAATCCCCGAGAGGGATTCGCTAATCACCGGCAGCAACTGCTCCAAAGCCATCTCAATCATCGAGTTGCCGATGACCGAAAGACTCTGCACTCTAAACTCAGTGGCCAGTCGTTGCGCCTTTTGATGCTCAGAGAGTTTAGGGGCGTAGGTAAAGAGCAGACCCAGAATGGCGCTAACCAAAGCATCGCCAGCCTCCGTCTCCATCAATCCCTTGATGGATTCGACCATCTGACTGTTCTTGCCCTGTTGTGTTAGCATTCGGACAATCCCGGCCTTGGCCGCTGCATTGATCTGAGTTGCTGCAACTCGGTATAGAGCCGAGGATGCGTCTTCTTTGATCATGGCACCGAAAGGAGTACGATGGATAGCGACTGCTGCGGCCGTGGCCGCAACGGCTGCCGTTGCTTCTGGCACAAACTTGGGTTTGGTCTCTATCGGGGCGGTACCAGTAGAGGGACGGAAGCAATTGGCTTCGCTCTCCAATCCAGTGACGAACCAGGTGCGTCCGCCTTTGGCCTGTTCGACATATGCGGGATCGATGAAACCCGCGCCGCAGTCATTGTGCCATGAATGGCCTCTGGAATCGAGAGGAAGACTCAGCAGATAGCCAGGAGCGCTAGTGTTAGTCCTGATTCCAATGACGGTGGCTCGTACACTACTGCGAGTTTCGTCTCGCTTTGACTGCGAGTGATAGCAGTAATGCCCATCATCCGCGACGAAGAGGTCTACCTTGTCGCCAACCTTGGTGGTCGGGATATACTTCGGCTTCTCTTCCTTCTTGACTTCGACCGGCTTGGGCTTTTCTTCGAGAGGCGGAGGGGCGTCTGGATGTACTTTCTTGAAGGCATCGGCGATGTTGATATACCAGCATCGAGTGCCTTTTTCCATCACCATCTTCTTGTAGACGAGATCGACTTCTTTGAGGCGTCCCTGATAGTCAGATATTGGCCAACCGATGTTCTCCTTAGTCTCGAAGTTGACTAGGATCTGACCTTCACCGACACCGACTACGGTTGCTAAAACGGTCTTTGGAACGGCTGCGTCGCTGGCGGTAATCGAACACAGACTTCCGTTGTTGTTTTGGTAGACCTCGATTACATCTCCCACCTTGACTCCAAGAACGGTCTTGGACTTGCGGAAGAACTCCTCGTCGTTGATCCAGTAAAAGGACTTGCCTTTGGACTTCTCCCGGTATTCGGGAGTGATCCACGAAAACTGAGTCCCATAACTATGGCCATATCCCAACGAGGGATCCAGCATCGCCATCGGCTTACCATTCGTATCGAAGCCGCAGATGGTGGCCTTGATAGGAGACAGGGTGATATCCGGATCGTAACCCAGATCAACCAATCCTCCGGGGGAGCGGCGGAAGATCTCGATCTCATCGCCAACCTTCAATCCGTAGTTGCCTTCGAGGACATAAGTGACTCCCGTTTTGGCAGGCTCGGCCGGAGTTTCCGCGACAGGTTTCTCTTCCTTGGCTTCGGCCTTTTCAGTCTCCGTCTCGGCCTTCTCCTCTACTTCTTCATCAGGAGCGCTGGCTTCCGACTGACCCTCCTCGGCCTCAGTCTCTTCCGTTTTGGGCGAAGGGACTTTGGTGCCAAACAGGAAGCCAACCTTCTTGAAGGCATTTGCCGAAGAGAGTTCCCAGCAGTCCTTATCTTTGACCTCTTCCAAATATCGAGGGTCAATGTTGTACTGCGTACCACCCTTAGAATGACCAGAGTTGACACCGGCTGCTTTCTTGTCAAAGACAGCCACCGGATAGCCATGAGTGCTGAAGGCGACGACGGTAGCACGGACGGGCGTCAATGACTTATCGCCTACCGATCCATCAGCGAGATACTTCTCGGTCTTCCGATCAATCGCGATCACATCTCCGATTCTGACCCCAAGAGAGGTTCTCTCGAAGGCTTTCTCTGAGTAGATGAATTGGAAGAACTTCTCATCATAGTCATCGACATCCAGACCGAAATCATTGGGGCTATGACGACAGTAATGGTCGTCGCTATCATAGGCTACGACTGGGCGTCCAGCCGAGAAGGCAACCACCTTGGCAGGAAGGGCCTCCTGATTGAGATCAGGCTCCTCGAACATATCGATGACTTTACCGTCCGAGTCCTTGCGAAGATAGACCTTATCTCCGACTTTGAGACCCAAGGTCTTGTCCGTCTCACCGAGCGTAAACACACTATTGGCGGTCAGTCTATGAATCGCAGCGTTTCGCTTCTGCGCTTCCCTGGCGTACTTGGGATCGATCTCGAAGTCGAGATACTCCTGATTGGTGTTTTGGAAGTCTTTGGAATCCAGCATGGCAAGCGGATTGCCATCGAAGAATCCAACGATGGTGGCCACTTCCGAGCCCACGGCGTCTTTCGCCAGGCTGGTTTCGTCAAAGCATTCGCCATCCTTATTGACCTTGATCTCGACCCGATCTCCGATCTTGAGTCCGAAAGAGTCCAACTGCGGCTTCTCGACCACTACGAAGTCAGCCCGATCAAACAGAGGCCAGAAGGACTTGTCCTTGAACTCTCCCTTGACCCTCTCCTCTATGCCGAGGTCTTCCATCGAGTCTTCGAGACCATCGTTGATGCTGGAATCGAAGGCGACAAGGGGTCGATCCTCACTATCGAATCCAGCAACTACAGCCGGGATCCTCTCGGACTCCTTGTCCGCAGTGTAATCCTCGTTGATCAGATCTCCGTCCTCATCGCGGTACATCTCGATCTTGTCGCCGATCTTGAGACCGAGCCTGATAGAGGGTTGACCCAAACGTCTGCAAAGACGCTTGTCAGTTTCGGGGCCGAAGCAAGACTTGCTATCCAACTCCCAGAGGGGGCCGTATTCCGATTCCTCGATATACTCCTCATCAATTTCGTAGTCTTCGCCGTGGTTGCCGTTGCCATCGTTGTTTTCCGCATCATCCAACAGAACGACCGGCTTGCCTTCCTTAGTGAAAGCGACAACAGTGGCAGTTTCGGTCTCGTACTCTTCGTCCCGCTCTTGATCATCTTGGCAGAGATCACCGTCCTCATTGCGGAAGACTTCGACTCGATCTCCGATCTTGAGACCAAAGGTTTTCTCGGGGCTGTACTTGGGACTCACCTCGAAAGCATCCTTATGAATAAGGCCCCAGAAGGACTTGCCTTCGGTCTCGCCTTGGTACTGTTGGGCGACGTTGAGACCTGCTGGTGTTCTTGACAAACTGAGACTGCCGAAATCTATATCCAACATGGTCAATACGGCGGGACCACTGAATCCAACGACAGTAGCGGTTGCGGGGGCGAAGGCCTCCTTGTTAGCCGGAGCGCCGTTGTCGCAAAGCAGATCCGTTCGATGTCGCCAGATCTTGACCCGATCTCCGACCTTGACTCCCAGTTTGGGAGAGGCATAGGACATGGCATCTTCGAGAGTCTCATAGCCGTTTCCGTCAGTAGACCCATCACATGCTTCGCAGATATTGAAGTAGCGTTCGCGGGCGGAGGAGCCATACTTGCCCCAATCCTTGCACGGGGCTCCGCAAGCGCAACAGTTGGTCATAGGTTTAGTGGCCATCGTTATTCCTCTTTCGCTAAGGGAAGTTCACTCACTCTACAAACGGCGAATCGGGCGCGGCAGATTGGACTTACATCCAATCCACCGGCCCGACCAACCGACAATCAACTACAACTGGTTATCAGTTGACGTGATTGACCTTGGGGGAAGCCGTTTCCTCTTCCACCACTTCCGTCTCCGTCGTTTCGCCGATACGACCCTTTTCAGTCGTGGTCGTGCTGGGCAAGTTGCTCAGCGCCGAGGTCAGGACAGGGAGGAAGTGTTCGACAGCGGCGCCGATCACTTCGTTGCCCACGATGGTCAACGACTGAGTACGGAACTCACCTGCCAACTTCTGAACCCGGGGATCATCGCTGATCTTGGGCATGTATGTGAGAGCAAGACCGGCAATGGCATCCACCAAAGCGGTTCCGATCTCCGTCTCCAAGAGATCCTTGACAGCGGCCATCTTGCCACCATCGAGGCCCTTGCTTTCCATCAGACGCAAGAGAGCGACTTTCACTCCCTTGGCGATCTGGGTGGAAGCCACACGGTACGCCGCGTTTTCGGCGTCGCCCTTGAACATGTCCATGAACGTCTGCTTGTCGCTGGTCTCACTCATTGTCTTGCTCTCTTTCTTGGTTGCTACTTTGCTGGTTGTCTTGGTTGTTTTGGTTCCGAAACCCTTCTGCTTCAGTTTCTTCCGGCGATCATCATTGATGCCGGGAAGTTCTTTGTACGTGCCCTTCTTGATTCGATCCGTTGTTTCCGCTACGTTGACCTCCGGGAGCATGGAGAAGATCACTCCGTCCTTCTTCATTGCCAACATGTTGACATCGGCATCCTCCGTACCAGGCGTCAGCGGCGTGGTCAGAGTGTTGTTCCCGACGACAACATCCATCATCACCTCATACCCGTTTTTGGAAACGGAGTAGAGAGGCTTGGTGGTAATGTCCTTGCCTTGGCCATCCTTGGCATAGGAGACGAAGTTGACCTTGAAACCTGCGGCCTGCAACTTGGAGACGTAGTTGTTCGGCTCCTTACCTGCCATGAACAGATTGACGTCAACGAAGTCCTCGTTTCTGATCTGGTCTCTGACCACTCCGCCGTAGAAGTAGTCGGTGTTTTCCAGATGCTTGAGCATCTCCGCGACAATCGTCTGACGCTGGGTCTTCTTGACGATGGCCTTCTCGTTCTCCACTTTGGAGTCCACCTTCTTGAAGGACTCCTTGGAACAGAGATACCAGAATCGACGCTTGGTCGGATCGGGACACAACTCCTTATCCACGAAGGGATGGTAGAGAGTTGCTTCCGTCATACCACCGACGAAGCCTTCGTCAATCATGACGACCGGCTGCTCCTTGGTATTCCAGCCCACTACCGTGGCAGTGGCACGATGCTGAGTCTCGTTCCAACTGGAATCGCACAGTCGGGTCAACGTGTTATCTGTGTATGGAAGCTCCACACGATCTCCTACTTTCAACGCATAGTCCGCTTTTGCCATTGTCTTCTCCTCTTTGATCTGGTTCTTGTAGCAATCCGAGTAGTTCCGATAATGCTCACAGGCATTCCCATTGAACCAGAAGTTCTGGCCATCTCTGGTGCCTGCTCCGCCTAACGATGGTAAGGCTTTGGAACATAGAGGGCAAACCTTTGGCAGTTTGACTGCAACGCCCTTAGTCGGACTAAGATGCGTTTCCACATGTTCTTGTAGCCATGTCCTGCTGATGAACACCGATACGGTGTCAATGATCTGAGTTTGACTCATCGTCCTCCACTCTAACTAAGGGGCAGTTTCATTGGTCAAACCTTTCGTATTCAACAGTCCGATTTCACGACTAAACCGCGGGATCGACGGATATAAAGGGCGTTATGGACGAGAACTTTATCACTGAACGTATCTTACCGAACATCAAGATCACGCCAACTGGTTGTTGGATATGGCAACTATCCACTACCAATGGTGGATATGGCCAAATTTCCTTTCGAAGGAAACCACAAGCAGTACATCGTGTAGTGTATTTGATGACGCACGGCGTCATACCAGAAGGACTGTATGTTTGCCATCTATGCGACGAGAAACTCTGCTGTAATCCGGAACATCTTGATGCTCTCACCCCAAAAGAGAACACTATGGACTGCGCTCGGAAAGGTCGTCTCAACCATGCCACGTATCAGCATGGACACGAAAAGTGCACTCCTGAAAACTTCTGGGAGAGAACGACCAAACGAAAAACGGGGTGTTGGGAATGGAATCGTTCAACCGACCATAAGGGATACGGTCAAGTGAAATTCGATGGTAAAACCAGAAGAGCCCATCGAGTGGCTTATACGCTGATCCACGGTAGCATCCCAGAAGGAATGCTTATATGTCATGCGTGCGACAACAAACTTTGCTGCAACCCAGCACATTTGTTCCCTGGAACGGCATCAGACAATGCAAGAGACTTGGTGAAAAAGGGACTACACAAACGTGTAGCGGCCAAACTTACCGACAGACAAGCGGTACGGATTAGAGAGTTGTACTCCGATGAGTCGTACACCTATCAAGAGTTATCTGATGAGTTCAATATGTCGCTAACTGCCATTGGCAACATCATCCGCGGTACAAGCTTCAAGCACTTACTATAAGTGAGGTGGTTCTGCCGGATTGATGGGGCTCCCGACAAGGGAGCCCTTTTGGTAATCGCACCGGCAGATGGGACGGACTAAACCGCCTCGCGCTCACGGCGCGCTTCGAGGTAGTTCTTGATTTTGTCCGAGACCACGCTCTGAATCGCCGCGCTGGCGATATTGACGAGCACGAAACTGAGAGCCTTCTTGATCATTGATCGATCCATTGTTGTCTCCTTGTTAGGGGTTGAAACGCTCAGTTGACGTTGAGCGTTGTATCCGTGGAACTACCACGGCTTTTCACGGCCATACGCCGTTTCACCTTCTCGTTGACCAGTGTACGAATTGCCTGATCAACCGCCGAGTATGCTACGAGCACACCCATCTGAACCAGAAACTGTCTGAGCATTCCACGCCAGTTATCCATTGTCGTTCTCCTTGTTTTCGTTGTTGAACCACTCCAAAACGACGCGGGTGATCAGCGATGTTATCACCGTGATCTTGGTGTCCCGAAGGACTCCGCGTCCAATCTTCTTCCAATCCATCAGTTGTCTCCGTTCTCTTTGCGTTCTTTGCGAGCCGCAACCCATTTGCGGACGCTTCGTACCGTTAGCCATGTTGCACCAATCAAGTTGATCAGCACCGAGATTACCAGAGCGATCAGGGCATACTTATGCGACCACATTTCGAGTAGCATGAAGATGATGTTGATCAGCGCAATGATGGCGTTGATGATCTTGACGATCAGTTTCATGGGAGACTCCTTCTATCGGGTGATGAAGATGGTTCCAACAACCATCATCGCAAGTCCTACGCACTTCTGCCATGAGAAACTCTCATGCAGAAAGGCCACTGCCAAGAAGAAGGACAACATCGGATACAACGCAGTCGTGCTAATGGCCGAACTAACGCTGGTACGCATCGCCAGAACAGTATAGGCCAGGACTGCGGTGCAAACGCAAACTGATGATGCTACTATCCATCCCACCCCTGTCCAACTCGTCTTGAACGACTTGACCATCGGTAGATAGAACGGCACCATTATGAAGTTGGACATCATACCGATCATCATCGTTAGGTACGGATCCACTCGCTGAGTGGCTAATCGATTGAAGATCGACCAGAGGGCCCATCCAACGATGGCAACGATGATCAGGAAGATGTTCACTTGGGAACAGGCTCCTTCACAAGGAAGAAGAGCACGGTACAGGCAATGACGCAGGACACATTGAGAGCGAAGAAACTCCAATGCTTGCTCATCAAAGAGGATGAGCCCAATAGGAAGTTGATGATACCGAGGACTAAGAACGTCCACTTGCTGCCACAGATACGATCGATCATGATGTTGCCTCCACTTCTTCTTGTCCACGAGGAGTGATCTTCAGATGGCAGACGTTTCGATCGTCTACCAGCACGTTCTCCCATCCGATGTATCCGCAGCATCGCAGATAGAACACCGAGTCTACGGTATGATCGCCAAACTCTTGGACGAGATAACTAAGAGCGAGAGAGGATTGATGCAGCCGTTGCAGCACTGCCAATTCGCGTGTATGCATGCTCGTCCTTACATCCGTAGGATGTTGCCATAGGCGGTACGACGGACTCGGGCACCATCCCAAGCCTGCGCCAAGTTATAGGCCTCTTGATCGGAGTGAAAGTAGCGAAGCGGCTCGATCACGGCACCATCGGAGAGATGGACTTTGACCGATGACACCTTGCCACCTTGCTTGATGACTTCGGTATGATCGACTCGAAGTTCTTGGGCCTCCTTGACTTTGACTTCGACTTTGGGTTTGGGGCCCATCCACAACGAGATGAGCCAGGCCTTGAATTGCAACAGCCAGAAAATGACCCACGACATGGTATACCTCTCACTCTCTATCGAACAGTTTGGGGAATCGGCGGAGGGTTTTGCCCTTACGACGGTGCTCTTGCAAGAGACGCTCCTCTTCTTCCTCATCATCATCGAAGGTGAAACCTTGCGGCTTCAACTCCTGCTCAGCCTCTTTCTTAGTCTCTTCGCTCATGACTTGTACTCTCAGGTAAGAGAAGTTTGGTACGCATCAACTCCAACAACTCAACTTGTCCGCACCACTTGCATCGCCGAGAGTTTCCGGCCCAACAAGGGACGAACATCCAATCGTGTCCTTTCAGTTTGCAGATCAATCCAATGGTGATGGTTTTCGCATAGCGCTTGGCAAGCCTGCCAAGGTGAGACACGTTTTGTCGCCAGGAGTGCATTGGTCTTTCCTCAATCGCAGTAGGCGGTGGATTCAACGTTGCAGCCGTAATAGGCGCATAACTCAGTCATGTCGTTCTTATCGAGACACTTGGTGCCGGTGTACTTCCGATACATCACGTCCTTACTATCGCCCGAATCTCGAAGCCACAGCATATGGCCAAACTCGTGAAGAGCAACCTGCTCGAACATGTACTGATCAGTTATCCTGGGGCTGATCAGGAACATCCTCTGCGGCTTGGTATGATCCGTCTCGTCATGATCCGTGAGCGCGACCACCTTGGCACCGGCAGTGTAATCCGCCCGATCAACCAACTCAGTGTGTTCTGTCGCCAATCTCAGGATCATGTTCTGATCCTTGAGCCTATTGATCGAATTGATCGAAGTGAAGTCTAAGTCATACTCGATCACAATCACTACTGCCTCATGGGAGCGCCGCGTCCATTCATCACCCGCACTGTCCAATGCCCAACGCTCACCAGGAGTGAAAGCGGTATCAGCATGTAGGATGAGAGGCACATGAGGATGTTCGTGCGTGGGAGAGACTGGCAATTTAGTCTCTCCGCACGCAAAGGTCAATCCTGCGCAGATGGATAGGACGACAGCAGAGCAGAACGCCTTATAGGCAGATGCCATAGCGCTCCCCCGGATCCTTTGAGCAGAAGGCGGGCCATTGGCATTCGGAATCAGCAGAGCAGTTGTAGTTGCGCTGGATGGGAGTTGTCTCCTGATCGCGCAAAGAGGTATCGTGAGTGCTGGCGCAATTGAGACAGGAGAGGGTGAGGATACAGAGGAGGAGAGTTTTCATGGGGAGCCTTTTAGGAATGGAGGGAGCAACGGTTCGTGTAGTGGCATTGACATTCTGGGCAATAGATGAGGGTGGCATCATCCAGTTTGCGGAAGCGCGGTGGTTTGTATCCGCAGCGATAACAGTCCTTCCGAGAATCGAACTTGCTATCACCACAATTAGGACAGGATTCATCTGACATCAGTGTATCTCTCCGCATTGAGGACAGGAACGATCGCAGCAACCACAAGAGGTCATGCTTGATGCACCTTCCCACACTGCGAGCATTGGGCTTTGAGTTTGACCAACGCCTCTTCGTATGCAGGCGTGCGCAGGAATGAACATCCACCTTTGGATTCCCAGTAGGTGCGATCGAAACTATGCATCCCAATCATCTCGTGCACCTTCTCGCCGCAGTCCGTACAGAACAACAGGTCATCTCCCCAACGAACACGAGAGAGAGGCGTTTGGCAGTGATCGCAACGGTTCATAATGAGTGCTCCTTACCGCACTGGGGACAGATCTTTTTCTCCCTGAGGAGGAGAGCGTACGAGTAGTAGGCGCCAGTAATCATGCCTGGGTATGGTCGATGATTGATGTTCTGTTCGGCTAACTTGGGATGCGCGGCTCTCTGCACTGCAACATTGCAACACTTGCACATGTTGTACGTTCTGGAATCAGGTTGGGGCAAACTGACTGGTTGGTTGCAGCAGAAACACACGCTACTCATGGGTAGCACCGCACTGAGGGCATATCTTGCCCTTCAACTGATTGACATAGGTGATGTACTTGCCTTCGAAGGAGAGTTGGATGGCGTCTTCCTTTCGGACTTCTGACCAAGGAGGATCGTCAAACAGTGCGCCAGCCGCATTGGCACAAGTGAAGCAGATCAGGTACGAATACTTGGGATCGCAGTTCCTGAAAGGGAGTTGCTTGCCGCAGCAGTAGCAAGTGCTGGTCATGAGTGAAACTCTCCGCATTGGGGACAAGCCCCATTATCTCGACGCACTTTGGCTATGGCACGAAGTCGGTCTGGCTGATCTCCAAAACCAAAGGCGTCATAACTCAGATGCGCAGTAATGGGTATCTCGCCCAAAGCCTTCCAAACCTTGGAAGCACAATCCCAACATACCATTACACAGCCCTTCACGTCGTCTCGTGTATAGGTGGCGGGACAGCAGGCACATCGTTTGGTCATGGCACACCATAGAGTGAAAGGTTGGGCAGTTTGGTTTCGTCAGACTTGCCCATAAACCCGGCCTCGCTGGTTTTACGACTCCACCACTTCCAAGGCCAAAGCCGAATACGGTGTTCGTCGCCTATCTCGTTTTGACGCCTAACCGATTGACGCTGTAATGAGAATGACCAGGACGAGATAGGTGATCCTGACCACTGGCCCACCAACGATACGGGAAGGCGTAAAGTGCTAACTGGCGAAGGCTGCCAGAGCAGGGCCCATCGTCTTGATCTTGGCAACGGCTCCGCTCTTGGAAACCAGTTCGCAGGCCTGCAATGCGGCGTTCTTTCGATCCTCTTCCGAGGCGGAGGCGGAATTGGCCTTGCTGACCAACTGCTCCAACTTGACAGGATCGATGCCCAATAGCATCTTGACCATGAATGCGTGCTTCTTGAACTTGGCTACGATCTCTCCTTGAAAGACCGTGGTGGCCGCTTCCAAGGCTGCGGCCTTCTTCTCCTCTTCCGTCGCGTTGGACGAGTTGGTGATGTTGAGGAGTTGCTCCAACTTGTTGACGTCGATGTTCATGACTTGGTTCCTTTCAGGAGAGAGACGAGGTACTTGGCGAGTTTGTAGAGTTGAGCAATCGCTATGATGCCCAATAGGAAGAACGGGAACAGCAGGATCATCAGGAAGACGTGCATGGCTACACCTCTCCGTCGACGACCACGATGTCAGCCGAAGACTGCTTCTTAGCCTTCATCGACTGCTGGCGGTTTTGAGTTTTGCGAAGAGACCGAGACATCGAACGCTTGTAATCGGTCTTGCGTTTGCCGCGAGACTTGCGCTGTTGCTTGGTCAACTTCTTCATGGTGCCTTTCTTCATCAGTGCCTCCGAACAATCAGCACGACTACGATCATCACAACGAACAGGAAGACGCACATGACTTACCGACCCTTTCTGAGGAGCAAACGGTTGAACCAGTATCTGACGACCAGGAACGAGAACGCGCATCGATAGTAGAGCGTCAGACAGAACATCTGCCATCGACTGAGAGGGAAACCTGCTACTCTCCCGGCCGTACTGGCGCCGAGATGAAAGACCGCTTTACCCATTGGGATCCTCCTTCGGATCGTTCTTGATCACCTTGACGGAATCCGTCAGGCGATTGTTGAGGACTTCGACATCCTTCTCGGAGTCGCGACCCTTGATGGGTTGCAGATCAATGGTGCCATCGTCATTGGGAAGGACTTGGTAGGTGGTAATCACGAAGCAGTCTCCTTGGTCTTCTCTTCGGGGACAACGATCTCGTATGGCTGATAGTCTTTGGGGGCGGTATGAGCGAGTATGATGTACTTGCCTTTACAGCCCTTGTAGGACGGATCGGAATCTGCGACTTTGCAAGTATAGTGGCTGTGGTGATACCGAACCAGATCACAATCGCAAAGTGTGATCCCTGTGGAATGCCAGCCTCTGCTGCAATAGGGACAATTCCACCCTTTCTTCCATGGATCGTCGCAGTGAATTACCCTCTGACGTCTCGACAGAGGCGCACTTTCCAATTCTAGCCTCGCCAACTCTTGATCAACTTCGGCAGCAGTCTTACGCTTAGGCCGTTTAGAGATGAACACTCGCGACCATACCCAGCCTGCGGTGATGCTGGTGCTAACGAGAGCAAGGGTTTCGAGGATCATAGGCTAATGCAACTCCGTCATCGCGATCAGCGCTTCGAGCGAAATGGGTTTGTATTCATGAACGTCAACACCTACGTTGATCATCTTGTCTTTCCGAAGCCATGCTTTGTGCACGTGGCCACAAATTAGGTAGCCACCATCGTTCTTCGGGCGCCACTCAGGAAAACGAGCCTCATGCCCTGTATCATCGTCCTTCATGTACGGTAGGTGATTGACAAGGAAACGCTCAACACGTGTCTCCATCATCACATCCTTGAATCCATATCCGATGTATCGCTTGATGGCTTCTTCGTGGTTCTTACGACCAGCGAAAGTGCGATCATGGTTGCCAGAGATCAGGTACTTGATACCTTTGAGAAGGGGAACAACGATCGGTACGATGCTCTCCTTCATAGAGAGGTCTCCCACATTATACACCACATCATCATCTTGCACTACGGCATTATAGCGGGCGACGAGTTCTCGGTTCATCTCGTCGATGTTGCGGAAGGGTCGCTCACTGTACTCGATAATCCGAGCATGCGATAGGTGGAAATCACTCGTAAACCTCGTTGTCATCTCGTCATCCACTCCCAACATCGTTGCCACCAGGGCTTCTGCGACGAATGAGCAACCAACGGCCCCTCAGGCTCATCTTGATCCTTAGGCTGGTTATCCACCCACTCTTTGATCGTTTCCTTCGACAAGGCAGGCAAGATGTACTTCGCCCGCAGTCTTTGTCCAATCGCATAGACGTCCTTGTCGTACTCTTTGCTGACGTCTTCCATCTTCATGTCGTCAAAGCCATACCAGATGGAATACACCTGCGAGTAGCCGAGCCTCACACCCAACAAGATCGAGAAGCAATCAACGCTGGTGTCGAAGTGTTCATTCTGGGAATTGAGTAGGGCGGTGATGGGGCAGCACTCATTGCCATTGTTGCTACTGAAACGCTTGTCGATGATCTTGCCACCAGCGGAGATATGCTTGTCCGCCGCTTCGGTCAGCAGTCGTTCCAACTTGTTCAACTGTTCGGGCGTCATGACTTCCTCCATCCCAGCATACGGAATACCCACTGCCAGAAACCGGATGGCTTCTTGCCTGCTTCTACCTGCCAGGTATGCAGCAGATAGCGCGGAACGCAAACTAACTCTCGCTCTTCGTGGGTGAGTTCTTTGGGCATGGCTATTACCTCGGTCAGTGAATCAGCCCGCATTGAGGGCAGGCATTGACATCAATCAGAAAGCACTCGGCGGATTGCATGATGTAAGCGCCTACCGTAAACCCCGGCATGTCGGAAAAGGTTGGACACGTCAGTGGGGTGGTAATCTCGCCCTCTTTCCAAGCGATGAAACTGCCACTTTGGAAGATGGTGCCAACGATGCTGCCATGCCCTTCATCCTTCATGGCGAAGTTGCTTCCTCCGCCGCGCCATACTCGAACACGAGTTCCGTCTTTGACTTCACGGAGTCTCATGTTGCCACCTTTTGATGGATCAATCCGCACTGGGGGCAAGCGTTGTCCAGAGGATGCACTTTACAACTACTCCATACAGCCGCTTTCACACAGCCGAAGGCGTTTGGAGGACTTCCGCAAGTGATCTGGGGGGTCTCTTCGCCATCCTTCCATCCCACATAGGTGGGGCCAAGAACGATGACTTCGGTACTCCCGAAGCCTTTATCCATATCTGAGATGAAGCGTTTCTCAGAAGTCGACCAGAACAACTTGACCCTGGTACCCGGTTTGACGTCTTCAATCTTCATACTGCAACCTCTTTCCCTAAGCACTCTCGCACCACGATCTTGTCGCATTCCGGGTCTTTGCACTTCCAGACAAAGGTGGTTTGACCAAAGGTGTATGCCTGCATTACCAGATCACTCGGCGTCCATAGATATGCATCGATCTGTCCAGCCGGAACTGGTGCGGCATAGGTCTTTCTGACCAAGATCAGTTCGTGTTTGTGGAACCAACTCACTTGGACTTGACCTTGGTGCCATCTTCGGCAGCCTTACGCATCCACTTCTCAGCCAATTTACCTCCGGTGTCTTCGGAGTAATCTACCTTGCGAAGGTTGGACGGGGCGAGGAGATAGGCGTCATTCCCGTAGGAAACCGAAAACAGGCCATCACTGGTACGACCCACGATCTCACCGATAGCATTGGTGCCACGGAGATTGGGATGCTTGTCCCCGACATAGCGCACATGATCGAATACGTTGAGAACCTGCTGATGCTTATTCATTGAGTGATGCTCCTTGTCTGATTGATGGCTGACTTCTTGGTAGCGCCGGTGGGCCACGATCCCACAAGAGCATTACTGCCCAGCAGTTTTTGAGACTGCCCTGTATTCCAATTCCAGCACGGCGCCATACGCTTCTACTTTCTACCGTGTAGTCTCTCCAACGCTTCATGCACCATTCCAATCAACATCCAAACTGGTGCCAGAATGAAAAGGAGTGGCCATGCCAGAGTGGTAAACCCACCTCGCCAAGTCCAAGACTTGGTTAGCCAATCAAAGGCCAGTATCACTACCGTCCCTGTGATGTACGCTATCAGTATGTATCCCAGCATCATCTCACCAACTTCCCTTCGTCTCCACCAGATGGTCTCTTACCACCCCATCCTCACACTTCACCAACAACACCAATCCACCAGTCTTCAACGTCCATCCATGACAGATGGAAGAGATAGGCTCCTTGGCGGGGTCTTTGTTCTTGGCGACTTCGGCCTTGACTTCGCTCACTACGCGCTCTCCACCCATTGCTTCGCCGTACAGACCAGGCACTTCTCCGTATCGCTTCTCTCCAAGCAAGTGCGGAGTTTCCAATCGATGAAACGGACTTCCTTGCAAGCAACGCTGGGCTCTAAGGCTTTGACAAAGGCCTTTGCCCTGGCCAACTGCTTTCGCATGTCCTCCAATTCCTTGGAAGGCTTGGTAGCCTCGGCCTTGGCCTCGGCCAATTGCTGACGAAGGCTTTCCAACTCCTCCGGTGGCTTCTTGGCTTCGCAGAGTTGCGAACGCAGTTTTTCCACCTCATCGGAGCATTCCGACTGCGGGTCTTCGGTATCCTTCAACACTTTGCCGATGATCTTGGGATGCTCTTCCTGAAACCGTTCGAGGGCTCCGCGAGCAATGGCGAGTTTCTCTCGGGCTGAACAGCCCCACACGTTAGATGTCTGCATAGTCTATGTCCTCTCAGTGTATCGTTGCGTTTGACGATAGGCGAAGTGTCTACCATCCGTGTATCCATCGTAGTACGCGTCTTTCCATTCCGCCCGAGACTTCTCAATAGCGGAGAGTTTGGCTTGTATGGCTGCCTTCTCCTTCTCCCAATCTTGCCGCTGAAACCAGAAGCGAGAGCGGAGATGGAAAGAAGGATCGGGTTTGGGTAGCCCAACCTGCTTAGGACGAAAGAGGTGTTTCAGCCAATCAAACATCGCTCTCACTCCGGGCAATCGCAAGGCAACAGAATGGTGCAACGGACGCAGTAGTTATCCCTTGCGCCCAGCAACTTCTTCCTGACCTGAGCCTCTATCTGATCCAACATCTCCTCAACCACTTCGTTGGGAGGAGAGATGACATGCAAACCAGTTTCCTCTTCTGCGTTGTCTGCGTCTCCGAACAGGATCTCACGAACACGAGTAGGCAGGTAATCGATGTCCTCTTCCAGCATCTCCCAGATGTCAGTACCACGCTCGCACTCGTTGAACATAGCGCTCATACAACACGCCTGCACACGAGGATCAGCGGCGACGATGGCGATCTGTTCCGTGATCTCTCTTCGCAGCATTGTCCTTATCCTTCTTTGCCCATGCCAGAATGGTCTTAGCATGAGGGAATGAGATGCCATCCGATTGGAGAGCAACCAGAATAAACAGGTCGCAAACCCCAACAGCAACAGCAGCCTTGCTATCCCGAATCGCTTGCACCAGCATCAACTTCTTCACGGCATTACCTCGGCAGACAGAATGGCTTGAACCAGTGTTGACCACGAGAGTCAATCACCACATCCACCTGGCACAACTCCCTTCGAAGGGAGCGATAGGCATCGGAATTGATGCCGTAGGTTTCAATGACCATCTGCAATCTGAGTGCTTCATCCTTGACCTCCTGAAAGAGTCGTGCATCCCGCTCGGCCGGAGTTAGCAGGCGAGGAGCGCGATACACTGGGACGGGCTGATGCAGCGTAATCTCTTGCTCATCGGAAGGTGGTAGATACTCGGCCGGATTGACTGCGGACTGCTGAACGGGCCTGGTAGTACAGGCGACCATGGAGAGAGCGCACATCAGAAGAACGGTTTTCATGACGACACCTTCTTAGGGATGGTGGTTATTGGGACGCTATCTTGGCGAAAGAACGCATGATGGGGTGATTGATGTTGTAGAAGGAGCAAGCACGCCAGATATCATTGGCATCCAACATGGCTCCGTCCTTGACCTTGCATTCATCGCACCACACCACATGGATGGTTTCGACAAAGAAGCCATAACAGGGATCGGTGATATCGACCGGCTTCTCGCAATGGTCGCAGAAAGTGGTGGTCATAGGGTACCTCCCAAGGCAAGAATGCGTTCGCGGTAGTAAGGGATCTTGGTCGTCGCCAGCATCTTCTTACGCTGACGGAAAGAACGAGAGTCGTCGAATTGGAGGGATATGATGCGGCTATGGCAGAAGGACTCTTCCCAACAGGCAGCGTTGAGTTTTTCTTGCCAGTAAGAAAGGTCTCGCATAACACACTCCGGAAGTTGATTGGACACCTACGTTTAGAGACCGGGTGTCCGGACGGTCTTTCCATGGCTGGGATCGTTCTTGGGGAGAGAACGATCAACCAGCCTTGGAGAGGCTACTGAGCCAAAGATGGCTGCGCATTGAGCCAAGACTTTCTTTGCTCGACGATGATCCGTTTGGCCCCACATCCCGGGCACACGTGCTCGTAGGTGCCTGGCTGCAAGACGATATAGCCGGGAGGGTTATGTTCGGGATGCAAGCAGGGCTGTTGGTGCCAGGTTCGTTCGTCTGCGATTCGTCTGAGTGTCATTGAGTAGGCTCCATAATTCGGTTCTTCATCAGAGCGAGGACAGGCCATGCCAGCCACCAGAAGAAACTGACGATGATCAGTTTCCATTCAGGAGCGGCTCGGTTAGGGAAGAGGACTCGCCACAAGAGGTAGGTAATGGCGGTTCCGGTAAGTTCGATACCACCAGCGATGAGTAGGATGTTCGTGTTCATTGGACGATGGCTTCTCTTTCGATGTTGGGGTGGAGACGACCACACTGAGGACAGAGATGCTCTTTCAATCTGGCTGGCATCTCTGGTTTGCCATAAGACCACCAACCACCATATTCACCTGCACGGTTATAGATCCCATCTCCCACCAATTTGCGGTCTACCAGGTTGTAAAGGGTGGTGCTACAATCAGGACAGAGATAGGTGTAGAGAGGCTCTTCGTTCGTTTTGAGCACGGGCTGTTTGCAGAGGACACAGTTAGGGGTCATAGGTGAAGCCTTCCGCATTGAGGGCAACAGATCTTCTTGAACTCAGCGTGGGCACTACCATCCTTGTAGATGGCAATGGAGGTTGACCGATCATTAGGCCAACGATACCTACAGCAATCACCGCAAAGGAAGATGATGCCGGAGACTGAGCCATTCTTACGATCAGGTAGTGGCTTGTTGCAGTAATGGCAATAGGGGATCATGGGTGTCTCTTGCCACACTGAGGGCAAAGTAAGGGTTTGAGGTCGTTGGGCACATCATAGAATGGATAGCCACCAGTACCTGTACCAGTACTGAAACAGTGCTTACTACCATAGGCAATGACAATACACTCCGTGCAATACCAAGAGTAGTTTGCTTTCGGGCATAAGGGAAGCGGTTTGTCGCAAGCAGCGCATACAACGTCCATCACTTCTTCACCAGTCTTTTCAGGAAGCCAACCACGTTATCCAGCGCTTTACCACCAGCCTCTACTACATCCTTACCCGCATCGGTCGTCTTCTTGACAGTCGCAGCCGCTTTGGCTTTCAATGCCTCTTTGGCCTGCCGCAACTTCTCTTCTCTCTCTTCTCGTTCTCGTTCCCTATCCTTCTCTTTCAGATGACGGATCAGGAAGAGGCCCAACATCCCGCAGAAGCAGGAGGAGCCAATGACAACGGCGAAGGATGGCTCGAATAGGATGAAGCCGAGAATAGCTCCGCCCACCGTAAAGACAAGCACCACATTCAGTGTCTTGACTTGCAGCCACATGAGAATAGTCCTTTCAACTCCACTTGAGTCGTTCTTGTTCGACCAATACTCGACGTTCTTGTTCCTTCTCGTACTCTTCGTCTCTGAGTTCGATATGGGCAATGATCTGGTCAGCGGCCATGGAAGAGTAGTCAGGCTGCTTCTTGTTCGGCTCCACGCACGATTCTACCTCCCCCACATAACGCAAATCGTCCCAGAGACTGTTGGCGGTCTTCTCTTTGGTGACTTCGGTGATCTGCACTCGTTCGCCCTTGTCATTGAGGTAAACGGCAAAACCGAATCGATCCGCAGCGTACTTGGAATACCAACCATGCATGACTACTTACCTCGCTTTACCGCAATTCAATGAGCCACACTGCGGACATGGATTAGCCATCGGCACATATGGACGAACGCATGCACAATCGGGATTGTATGCGTGCGCCTCGACAATTCCCCACTTCTCCCACTCAGGGAGGATCTTCCTCGAAGAGGAGTTTGTGGGAGGCTTCTCTCCGGACTTCCACCCTAAGATGGTTTCACCGGGAGCATTGGATAGCACCATGGCAGGGATGCTCCGAGTGGTCGGAGCGATATTAGCGTACCCCTTCTCTTGTAGGTACATCTCAATAGTCTCGCCAACTTCGCAATCACGAAACCTGGGCACGACGACCTCCACAATCAACGCGATGGCATTGAGGACAATGCTCCATCAATCGGAGTATCTTGGTTTGTCGGGCTGAGTAGTACCACCCAATCGGCTGGGATGGATCGAAACCAAACTCCCTTGCCTTGTCTTCCAATCCGGAGAGTTGGTGGAGATTGGACTTGGCCTCAGTCTCTGTGTTGTAGTAGGGGGTGTCGAGGGCAAACTTACGAGTGCCACCATCAATACTGCCAATCAGCGTCGCCAATCTCTTCTCTCGTCCCTCAATCTCGATTTCCACCACGTCGCCAACTTTCAGTTCCGTTATCTCCATGGCTCGTCTCCTAAGTTAGGGAGCCCCGTTAGCAGCGCTGCCTTGTACCTTTGTCCTTCTCACCACGGGGCGACGATGAGAAGTGAGACCGATATGGGGTGGCTATTCTCGGTCTATCCTGTTCGTGTGCCACCATACGGAGCCCACCTTTTGGGATGGGCGTCATTAGAGGTCATCAGGCGTGGCAGCTATTCCACGGTCTCCTGCGGGAGCAACTCATTACCCAACCAGGCAAGTCAGATGCCGCAGCACGTTGCCTGAGAGTTGAATAGCAAGTCCCTGATGACCAGAGGGAATGGCAAGGTTCGCATCTTGCTTTCATCGAACAGGTGATCCACCACGAGCCTGTCCGACTATCTTCCTCGCGAAAGGAGAGCGAGGCATTCCCAACACCATCGGTTTAGACTCCAAGATGGCCTAAGGAGTTTGAGGAGGATGTTCCCTGGCTTAGAGGGTATCTACATCGTCCTCGTTTCATCGGTCGCCTCCGTGGGCGCCGATAACTCGTGAGCATGGCACTTCTTGCCGAACTTGGCATGCCACCAGAGATGCCATCGTCGGAAGTAGTATCCAACGAAGGGGATGGCAGACATCAGAGCATAGGCTTCATCTTGACAGAAGTGCATCGAAACTACCGCTTGCTGAGATAGGTTCCCAGTGCGCGAAGAGCCTTTCTCGTAGGCTGCACCACGTACTGATCACCCAACACCGCGGCCACGGCGAGAAACTCCTTGCCAGTTTCGGCGAGAGGCTTTTCGGTAGAAGGAGTGGTGGTCGTTTCCAGAGCCTTGAACTCGGGAACATATTCCACCTTGATGCTGACCCCATCGACCAGGGTGGGGAATCCGGTAGGAACCGAATCCACCCCATTGAAAACGACGCGGAGAGCATTATTGCCATCCGTGTCCTTGGTCAATCCCACGGTCAATTCGGGATAGGTCTTGAGCAGCGTTTCCTTGGCAGCCTGGGCTGCCTCTTTGGTAATCTTCGTCATTGGTTGAGTCTTTCTTGGGTTAGGGTGAATTTACTGAGAGGTGAGGATATAGAATGTGGTAGGGGTGATTTGGGCAGTAGTAAAACACGAGTAATTGAGGATGAGATGACGAAGAGCAGGGGCATTAGGAAGCCGTTTACAGAAGAGGAACAGAACGCAATCTGCGTAGAATACAGTGGTGGCGCGCTTATGGGCAGTCTAACAGAGAAATACAGGCGTTCTGCGAATACGATTAGGAAGTGTCTTGTAGCACACGGTGTTCAGAGTATTGATCATCACGTTGGTCCATCCAAGTACATCTATAACACGCAAGTCTTCACCAACGAAGATGACATCAGCTACTACCTGCTCGGAGTATTCATGACCGATGGATGTGTTCGGTTAGACGTTCAGAAACGGAAGGGCAAAGAGTACCCCTACTATCGCGTCTCTTTGACCAGTAAAGATGGGGATTGGATGGAAACCATCACCGATCTCATTTGTACGGGGAGAAAACCAACCGAACGCAAAACTCGCAACTGCTACGAAGTAGAGTTCAACTCCGGTGAGATAGCACAATGGTTGATGAGTAAGGGATGTTTGCCCCGGAAATCTCTTACTTTGCAGTTCCCAGATGTTCCGCCTCAATATCTACCTGACTTCTTGCGTGGTGTAATCGATGGTGATGGTATGGTTTCAATGACTAAACCAGGACGCATAATGACAATGCGTTGCGCCGTATTCACGGGAAGTCTTGATTTCGCTAATGGTATTGAAACAGCGATCAGAACACTTGGTGTTGAAAGCAAGATACTCGTCCGCAAGATGCAACCCAGACTCATTGGAGATCGAATGGTTCTCTCTGAGAGAGATAACTATGCGGTGCGTCTGAAAAACGGTGAGAACGCCTGCAAGCTCCTAAAACTCGCCTATTACTCAGGACATCGGCTTGCCTTAGCGCGTAAGGCAAAGACAGCCCAAGAGCTGATCGCATATTGGGAACGAGAGTTCCGATGCGTTGATTGCGATCAGCTCTTGGTCATTGGCAAGAGATCGCGTTGCACGAAATACTGCGACGGATGTCGCATCACACGCACAACGACCAGGATTCAGTAAGCCTTATCCTATGATCTCTACGCCAAGAGTCTTGACTACGGCGTCCATGTAATTCAGAAGCGTAATCTGGCCCCCGCCCGCATATAACAACCCAAATGGCCGATTACTGCCATTCATCACACAACAACTTCCCGAGTCGCCTCCGGAACTATACAGACCGCCGATGCCCGTCACTTCGATCTGATCCTTGAATCCAAGGACTCCGCGTCGTCCGTAATTGACTCGCACATTGTCCAGCTCAATAGCGGTAATGTGGCCCAGAGTCTTTCCGGTGGTACGACCGAACTTGGCCACTTCCTGGCCCGGCTCGATCTCGTCATGGTGCATGACTCGCTTGTCCAACTTGCCCAAACCATGGACAGTGGAAGGATCGTACTTGACTCCATCCACCAATGTCGCCACTGCGGCGTCGACGACGTTTCCACGGCTCTGCAACTTGACCCACTTGGTCAGCTTGGCCACCGTATCGGACTCCTTGCCACCGTCATGCTTGCCGGGCTGATAGATAGCATCTCCCTCCTTGGCATAGTCGCAATTGGCGAGCACGTGATTGTTGCTGAGAACGAAAACGGTCTTGCCCTTCTGAGCAAAGCATCCGGTTGTTCCTGCCGTGATCTCGTAGTGCCCGATGCTGGCACCGATTCGGAGCGGACGATTCTTGCGCTGTCTCCAATCGGGGAGATCATCCGGATTGCCGAATGCACACATCTCCGGAATCACCTTGAACTCGCATTCACCACCGACCAACTTGTGCACCAAGCCAGCCACCATTCCGAACGCACTCGCCTTGTCCGCTCTCAGGGCCAGGATGTTCTCCTTACCCTTGCGCGTGATTCCGACCGAGACGCTTCCGAAACCCATCGGGTTGGTGGTCATTGCCACCATCGAAGCCACCTGAGACAACACCTTGGATTTGCATTCGCGAACTGATTCCATCTTCATGATCGTTCCTCTTTCCTTGTTAGGCCGCACTAAGGCAGCACTTGTTGCGTTTCACTTGTCGTCTGCTGTTCGCATGATGGCTTCGTACTTGCACGAATTACACTTGTAGTGGAAGTGCGATCTTGGGAAGCAGAAGTCATCGCAGAGTGGATAATCCGTTCCATTGCAGGCGATTGATCTGCACTTGGGACACCCGTACCCAACATAACTATGACCACGCTCTACATAGTCCTCCCATAGGAACTTGTGGGAGAACGGCTCCTCAATCTTGGGCTTCTTCCACTTCGACCAGCCTTTACTCATACTGAGGGTAGAGACTACACCAGCCGCGTAGCAGATGGTATCAACCAGGATAGTCATGGGTGTTGTTCTCCGCATTGGGGGCACACCTTGCTTTTGAGACGGGCTCGGACTGTCTCGATGCCTGAATTGCGTCTTGCGCAAAGACCCTCACCACCCATCGATTGCCAGTGTTCCCGCCGATACTCCTCGATTTCAAGGCCCATCTCATTGAACACCAACTCAGCGCAAGATGGGCATGCCAGGGTATAACCACTGCCTGGCAGCCCATACTCACACTCAATCAGTTTGCCGCAGACTGCACACGGGCGCGGGCTCATGTCAGTACCAGTTTCCCATCCACCACATCCACCAATACCGTCCTGCCATTCTCGAAACGACCAGCCACGATCAATTCGGAGATGGGGTCTTGGATGTTCTTCATGATGGAACGCTTCAACGGGCGGGCGCCGAAACGCGGCTCGTAGCTGATATCCACCAACATCTGCTTGGCTTCGGGAGTCAGGTTGACCTTGGTCTTCCTGTTCTCCAACACCTTCTCCAAGTTGCGTAGTTGGATATCCACGATGCCCGTCAGATTCTCCTTGGTCAGCGGCTGGAAGACCACGATGTCATCAATACGATTGATGAACTCCGGTCGAAGGTGCTTCTTCACCTCTCCCAACAGGGTCTCCTTCAATTCCGCCACTCCTTCCGCCGAAGCGAAAGTCTCTGGGCGTTCTTTGGCCACATCCAAGATCAGCGGAGTGCCGATGTTGGAGGTCATGATTACCACGGTGTTGGAGAAGTCCGCAGTCTTACCACGACCATCGGTGAGTCGCCCATCATCCAGAACTTGGAGCAGGAGATTGAACACGTCCGGGTGCGCCTTCTCCACCTCGTCGAAGAGGAGAACGGAGTATGGACGCTTCTTGACCGCCTCGGTAAGGTGGCCACCGGCCTCCGAATCGGCATAACCAGGAGGCGCACCAATCAACCGTTGAGCCATATGACGCTCCTGAAACTCCGACATGTCGAATCGAGTGAGAGCCTTCTCATCATCGAAGAGGAACTCAGCGAGTGCTTTGGCCACTTCCGTCTTTCCGACACCGGAACTTCCCAGGAAGAGGAAGGATCCAATCGGTCGGGTGCCCTCTCTCAATCCAACGCGAGACCGACGCACCGACCTCGATACGGCTCCGATGGCTTCGTTCTGTCCAACCACCCTCTTGCCGAGAGTGCCTTCCATCTTGGACAACTTCTCGTTCTCCGCTTCCATCATCTTGGATGCAGGGATGCCAGTCCAATCCGAGAGAACGGATGCCACGTCGTTATCCTCCACCAATTCGGCGGATCGGATCCGACACTTAGAACCCGCTTCGTCAATCAGGGAGAGGGCGGATTCCGGCAGGAACTTGTCCTGCACGTATCGCTTGGCCAGTTTGACTGCTGTTCCTGCCGCAGCCTCATCGATCCTCAGACTATGGAAGATCTCGTATCGAGGGTAAAGAGCCTTGACGATCTCGGTGGCGAAGTCGAGAGAAGGCTCCTCGATGTTGAGCACGGTAAAGTGCTTCAACAGATTGGTATCCTTCTCCTGCACCTTCTTGTAAGAGCCCGGAGTGGAAGAGGCAAAGAATCGCGTCTTGCCGTTCATCAGGATGGGTTTCAGACAATCAGAGAGGTTGCCAATGGCTGCTCCCTGATTGACCACCGCTTCGATTCCGTCTATGAACAGGATGACATCGTTCTTCAACAGAGCGACAACTTGCTTGATCCTCTCATCAACTTCGCCTCTGGCCTTGACGCCTGCGAAGAGTTCGTTCATCTCCAATTGCAGAATGGAGACGTGTTTCAGATTGGGCGGGACGTTGCCGGAGTTGATCGCCTTGGCCAGAGCCATGACGATGGTGGTCTTGCCCACGCCATACTCACCCACCAGGATAGGGTGGTTCTTGGAATGACGACCCAAGATTTGGATCAGCCGCTTCAACTCCTTCTCTCGACCTACCAATGGATCGGTATCCGTCTTGGCCAGAAGAGACAAGTCCTTGGTGTACTTGCCTACTCGGGAAGCCTGCTCGCGCTTACCCTGTAAGAACTCGTTGAATGGATCGAAGGCTCCCTTGTTGAGCGAGAAGGTCTTCAACAAGGTATTGGCCGCACCATTGACTTCGGCTGAAACCAGAGAGAGGAGATCCTCGATCTGAATCGGATTGCCATCCTTCCGCTTCTCGATCTTGGAGAAGAGGGAGAGGAGACGACCGGGCCAATAGGCGTGCTCGTTTTGCGTCTTGGGAAGAAGAGTGAGCGAGCTCTTGATGGCTGCTTCGCATACCAGCAGATCAATGCCGAGCCTCTCCAAGATCTCCTTGACCACATCCATCTCGAAGAGACAGGCGAAGATATGGATCGGGTCGACGACTTCGTGGCGATTCTTGTCCGCCAGTTTCTCCGCCTTGACCATGATCTCTCGTGCTTCTCGCGCGAAAGTCTTCAAGTCAAGCGACTTGACCTTCTCAGTCGCAGTGCCGTTCTGGGTAGCGTTGTTCTCCATTGGTCTTTCCCTTTCAGGTTGGGGTAGTCAGATCACCAATAGCGTTCCAGATGGATGATTGGTGTTTGGTGTAGTCCTGGTAGGCAGATGTACCTGCGATGATCTTTCAGGTAGAGGCGATGGACGCGAGCAAGACACTTGCGGCAGCGTCGAACATCAGGCCCCGAGGTATCGAGGAACAGGTATTGGCACACCCATCGAAAGAGATGGGAGAACCATTGGAAGATGGCTTGCATTGAACTGCCCTAAGTGGTTAGAGATTAGCCACAATAGCGTTCAGAACTTCACGCACATAGGTGGCGTTGGATCCGAATAGCGCTGACTTTACGAGGGTGATACTCTGGCCAAGAGCGGCCATCGGGGGCATTCTCTTATGGGCAATCTCGTTCTCATTCAGAACCCGAATCTTGCCCTTCAAGTTCTGAATAGCGGCTTGACGACTCTTCTCGGGGATGCGGCCCAACATAAAGCGAATCACGTCAGCAAGATAGCGGCCGGTCAGTGCGGAAGCCGTAGCACCCTGAGAAACAAGGCCATACTTGGTCTCCATCTTCGCTGCTAAGTCTCTGACACCCATATCCTAATGCCGAGTTATCCGTCAGTGAAACTGGCCACACTGAGGGCAAAGAGTGCCTCGTTCATCGCGGAAGTACTGTACCAGACTGGGAACGAAGACGCCGTTTTCACAAGGCCAATGACACCAAGCGATCGGATCATCGGCGTAATGAGAGCCATAGTTCTCACCACAAGCCAAACACTTGGTGTCCATCGGTATATTGACCTTCATTGCCGTTCCTTCTCCTCCAACTTGCCCCATTGCTCGTAGAAGTCTGCTGATAGATCGAGTTTGGTTGCCTTCGTCTTCATCATCTGATCAATGGCGTAAGCATACTCATTGATGAACCATTGCCGTTCGAAGGAGCGACCAGACTTGATCGCGAACTTGGACGTCTCCTTGCGGGACTTCCTTATCTCCCACTCCCCCATCATCCAATGACAAGCGTCTCGAATGATCTCGCCGAGTCTGCATGCTGGCCCTACGAACACTTGACGCCACGCTTCCGATAGAGACCTGCGTTGCTTGCTCCATAGTCCCGAGAAGTCCCGATAGTCTATCGACCAGGTGTTAGAGTGAGGCAGGCGATACGAGACCAGAGGGGCTCCGAGTTTCACCATCGCTTGCTTCCACGCATCTCCATGTCCGTGCTCATGAGAGAGAAGATGGGCTACCTCATGCCGCATCAAACGCTCATCCCATATCTGCTCCAAGTGAGGGAAACAGATCACTCCGGATTCAGAATGAGCGTGGGCCATATGCTCATCGTACTTCCACGCGGTCTCCACATCGTAGTAGCAACTGCCGATATGAATCACCTTCAACTCATCGAAGGCTTGCAGGTATCGAGGCCACTGCTCTCTTGATAGAGGGTATCGGTAAACGACTATCTTCGTTCGCAGAGGGTCGGGACTAATGGATAGCGTATACCATCCCCACCAAAGCAGGAACCACGCTGCGAGAAAGGCAGCAGATTGGACGATGATGCGGAGTTCGTAGGTCATAGGTACCTGACCTCAGTTGTCCTTCTTGGGAGTGTAGAGATCAGGAAAAGCGTTCGGCGTAGACACCATCGATCGGTAAAGCGGAAAGTGCTGTACCAGTTTGACGTCCCCATCTCGCTTCTCTTGCACCTTGGCCTTGGCTCCTTCGAGGCAGAGACCGAGACACTTGGCTACGCGTTCATCAGGCGTCATTGGAACTTCTCTTTCAGCCACATCGCCAGTAGCGTGCATCGTACCCGAAGCCACACCTTGAACAGACTCCAACGAGACCAATGCTTGGTCAGCTCAGACCACTTACGATGGCCCATGAATCCCTCCGCACTGCGGACACAATAGCGACTCGATTCGTTTGGCTGGTGGAGAGCCACGGCCCTGCCACGCAAACCCCTGTCTCTTGGAATATCCGTCATCATCGTAGTCCTGTACGTCTTTGATCAGATGGCCATGCTTGACATAACAAGCACGACACCAGATGATGTCTTCGTCATTGGCATGACAAGTGGCCAACGAATTGGTGATGACTGCTTGGCAGAGATTGCAGGATGCGCTCATAGGTGCAGCCTTCCACATTGGGAACAGCACAATGGCTGAATACTCCACCAAGTCGTTGCATTGCGACTCCACCAAGCAAACCCGTGTCTGCTGGAAAAGCCATCGTCATCATAGGTCAGGAAGTCCTTGATCAGATGGTAGCGCTCCACGAAACAGGTACGGCACCAATTGACGATGTTGGAATGATCGAAAGCCAATGGCCCAATGATGGTGGCTTGGCAGATCTGACAAGTAGCAACACTCATAGATGAATCCTTCCACATTGAGGACAAACCTCAGGGTCTTGATCGAAGAAGTTGCCTGGACTTTTGTTCGGCAGCAACTCTCTCACTCGTGCGTCCAAACATCCGAGCACGCCCGCCACTTCTTTGGCCTGATGCCAGGTCAGCGGCTCAGGATTCTTAGGGTCTTGCAAGCCGTTATGAAAGGGGAAACGACGGTTAGTCCAACGATAACTGCCATCATAGTTCTTGACCCAAACTCCAAACACTCGTGTACTCATAGATGCACCTTTCTGGCACTAACGAAGTTGATGCGGCTCTTTGATTGGGAGCCGCAAGACCAATCTTCCCTGGCCGGAGAAGAGGGTGCATCGAGATACCGGAGCGACCGGCGCGAGCCTAACACGTAGCAACATCCCAATCAAACCGGCAAAGAGTGTTGGCTTCTGCCAGCCCGCAATTGGAACGCTTCTCTCGATGACGACAGGTTGTCCGGCTATTCACGTACCGGACTGAAAGGCTACTCGACCCAGAGCGGTTAGTCGTTCGCCTCAACGGATGGACTGCGTGTCTATCGGACGCCATGCTTGACCTAAGAGCATGGGAGGACTTGGGAAAATTGGCGAGGAAGCAAGAGCCCTAATATCCATGTTTGAGAAGGAAGGACTCTTTGGCTCGCCTAACATTGACGGTGGGGAAGCAGAGACCGTAGGTTCATTATCTTCGTGCCCATAAGAGACCGTTCCTTTCTGAGTGAATTGAAGAGGCTTCCGGCCAACTTGTCGATTGCCCACCAGCCATCCAATCCCCATCACAGAGATTGGCGTGCCGGGCCCAAGGCCCGGTGCTAATGGATCGGTTTACCGGCGAAGCCTCAGTTGGAGATGATGGAATCGAACCATGCGACCTCCCTCTTTCGCATTGCTGCGACGAGGGTGCTCTGCCACTGAGCTAATCTCCAAAGCGCCCCGTGTGCTCATTGAGCATGATTGTCTCTCCTAAACCCACGGGGCCACGGGTCAAGAGGTTAGTCGAGGTTAGAGTGGCGACGCTCGACCTTCGTTCTTTCAGCCACCATAGCAACCGGCATTCTGCCGATGATAGCACCCATCTACTTATGGCCAAGGCCTCGCCAGCGGCTTTCATGGGTGCGGCGTCTTGTAGTCTCTCAATGGTACCTGCTGCATTGAGGACAACGATCTACATCCTTGCGGGCGGTTCTCCCCGAATCGATGAAGGATGTTCCTTCCATGAACCTGTTCTTGAATCGTGGCCCGTTATTCGCATCTTGTGGACACCACCCACTCCTGCAAGAGTGTTCTCCTCTTCGGAAACTGCACAGATTGCAAACGGCATCGCGAGTGTTCAATGATACCTCCCACACTGAGGACATCTCGGTACGCCTATGGTAGCCTCAGTCTTACCGGAAGAGACGAAGGCGGTAATGGCATACCCAGATTCGGGGTAAGTGTCTTTGGCAGACGGGCACACGGTAGTGCCAGCGGTCTTGCTGCCATGAGAGTAGTGCTTGCCGCGAGCGAACAAGCAAACAGAGCAGACGGTATCGTAAGGACTATCGTCGATCATGGGTGCAGGTTTCCGCACTGCGGACAGTTTGGATCGGTCTCGAAAAAGCGACCTCGCGATCCATCAGCGAGCACTTCCCTAACTTCACACCTTGGATGCGGCGTGATCTCCTTCACCCACTTCGCTGCTTCTTGGTAGGTAAGTCGTCTTACACTCCCAGGGCCCTGGCCGTAGTTAGTCCAACGCTCAGGCCCGTTTGCGGGATAGCACCAGACATTGAAGACGATGCTACTCATGGGTGCAACTCTCCACATTGATGGCAAGTGGGGTTTTGCGTGAAGACGTTGCCTGGGCTGCCATCCGTAAGGACTTCCCTGATCACCGGATGACGATCATTGCTGATCGAAGCCATAAGTCTCGCTGCCTCAACATAGGTCAGTCGGTTTGGGTTTTCAGGATCGTTGCCACCAGCGATAGTCCAACGAGAGACTGAGGTATCGTTCTTCTTCGGGGTTTGCAACCAGACATTGAATCGCATGTGTATCTCCTAAGATGGGAAAGGGATTCCAGAGAGACCAACGGACTAATTGAGAGCGTGTCGCGGGGGAGCGGAGACACACCCTCATACACCGTCAGTCTCTCTGAAAACTGGGGTCAGCCTGCATAGGTCGTGAGATCGCTACACGTCTCTTGCAGGTCGATCATATCGGCCTCTCGTTCCGTTGAGCCTATCTCAGTACGGGCCTCGATCATCTCCTTGACCCGACGAATGGCATCGGTGATGATCTTGATCTCCTGCTCAGTGAGCATCGGTAGAGATCGGCTCGTAAGCGATCGACTCGGCGTTGATGACTCCTTCCGGAATCAGTCCTTCGATCTCTTCGAGGTACTTGGCACCCTCTGCCTCGGCGAGAGCCAACAACTCTTCCATGTCCTCTTTCCATTCGGGCATACCCTTAGGGAAACGAGCATCGAGGCCTCGCAGGATGGCGATGGCGCTCTTGGCCGCAGTTTCAATCAGGGTCTTGGTCTGTTCGCGTTCAGTCGTTGTAAGCATCGTTAGTGTCCTTTCAGGTTATGGGTTAGAGGTATTGTCTGCTTCATCGGCCAGGAGTTTGGCCTCGTCGAGGAGAAGGATAACCAGATCGTACAGACCGTTGTATCTCTCACCCGAGTTTGCGGGAGTTCGTGCCCTGATTGAATCGCGGGCACGGAGAATGCCGAGTTGTGCCTGCGTTCTCTCTTCGTCGGTGAGAGTGTCTTGCTCGTCCGGACAGGCACTATCTTGTTGAGAGTATGGAGGCAACATCCCTTCCAAGAGTTTGACCAACTGCTCCATGTATCCCTGGCTCGACTCTTCCAGCAACTCGAACCAAGAGAAGATGGCAAGCCTTCGCTGCTCTTCGTTGGAATTGCGGTCGATGATGCTTTTCAGCGTGAAAAGCAAGCCTTCCCCGACAGCCGCGATGCTCATCTTGGTCATCAGTCTTTCCGACCAAGTAAGTGGAGAACTCTGAGCCTCCACTTGCTGCTCGGCCTCAATCAGGTCGAGCAACTTTTGGAAGCGCTCGTTGCAATACTGTCCAATCTCGCACAAGGCTTCTTGCCTCTGCTGGGGAGGACGGGACTTGAGACTCGCGTAAAGCGAATCAACGCAAGTGTCAATGGTCTTCTTCTCGTGCTCGGTAATCATGGTAGTCTCCTTATGGCTTCATTACACAGTGGTAGAGATGGGCAGACGGGAGACACCCATCCGGCCCCGACATGCAGTCGTAGGTATGAGCCATGGTCTTCCCATTACCATCCGCCCAAAAGCAGACAGCGCTGAGAAGGAGGTAGAAGTAGAGGCCATACTTGACCACTTGACGATCGTTCATGACGGTTGCTCCTCTGAAACGGTTTCGACTATTGCTGCCGTTGCCTCATCACCCAATACCACGGGCGCTTCGACAACCTTCTCCTTGATGCGGAGGTCTTTCATCAACTTGGCGTGGTCTTCGGCATTGGGCATGACAGGGCAACCCATACGAAACCACGCTTTCCTTCTCGTGTGATAGTTCGGATGATTGACCGTCTCATCCGGCTTCTTTGGATTGAAGATGGCCAACGGGTTGCTCATGTCGAGGAATCGTTCGGGGGGCAGGGCCCCGGAAGCGATGGCTCGCTCCGCTTGCATGCGCGTGTACTGACGAGCGGGTTTGACTTTGACGCGGTTCTTCTTCTTGCTTTCGGACATGGCTTCCTCCTGGCCTTAGCCAATTGGGTTTGGAATTACGGATGTATCTGACCACACTGAGGGCAACAACCCGGATCTTGTTCGTAGACTTGTCCGCAGGTATTGTCGGGTAGCAGTTCTCGAATGCTGAGTTCGTGCTGTTTCCATCCAGCACGACGGAGAGACGCCATCAATATCTCGGCTTCCTGATAGGACTTTGGAATAGGGGTTTCTTGGGACTGACCACTATTAGTCCATCGATTGGCTTCGGGGATTGATACCCAGACATTGAAAACCATCAATGCACCTCACCACATTGAGGACAATAATCGGGGTCTTGGTCGTAGAAGGCGCCGGGAGATCCATCGGGAAGCACTTCTCGAATGCGAGGTTTCAACTCAACAAGGATGCCTCCTAACTTCCCCTTGACTTCTTTCCAGGTGAAGGGTTTTGGCGAGTTGGCAAACTGGCAACCAGAAGCAATCGTCCAGCGTTCCTTGCTACCATCGATGACCCAGATATTGAAGCGCATAGATGACCTCGTTGATTGAAGAGTGTCGTGCTGTGGCTACTTCGCTCGGTTTCGGGCATGAAACCGCTAGTCCTACTCCATCCATGACGATGCGGCCTGGCAGCAAACACGACACTCAGTGGAATCCCCTTGAATCGAACAAGGACTCTAACCTCCTACTTGCCCCTTTTACACCGCGGAGGGACTTTCGGGAATCGATTAGAGAGGCTGTACCATCCTGATCCCGTAAGCCCCCACCGTTGTTTTACGGGCTGAGGGGGCGATAGGCCCGGATGCACCGTTGCCAGTGCATGCAGCCTTCGTTGCCTTTACAGGCAAGCCCGGCTATCGGCCCGCGCCGGTATTTACATACCATGCGGAGAGGGCCAGTGCCATTGGATTGAAGTCATCTCACCAATGGCTTGCAACATCTTTACTGCGGGGAGTTGCCAGACCCCTATTCCAGAATCAGACCGCTTCCGCAGTCTTGCTCGACTTCTTCTCGACCGGCATATCCTCGCCATGCTCCATGTAATAGGCGAGGCTTTCTTCGTTGCGAATCGTGCAACCGCCTTTTCCACGACTAATGCGGAAGCGCGGATTGCTGCGCATACGCTCGACCACGCGACGCTCGATCTCCTGAATCGTATCCGCCGAGGTCTCGATCTCCTTCATGGCAAGACCACGCCACACGGGAACCGTATAGCCCTTGTCATGATTCGCATCGGCGAGCTGATTCAGCACCTCGTCGATTCGCTCATCATTGGCAGCCTGCAACTCCAACCACGAATCGAGTTGCGACTCAAACTTGGCGATCGTCGCATTGCGATCAATCTCCTTAGTCTGATCATCACGCTCAAAATTGCTCACATCAAACGAAAACGTTGCGCTCATGTTCCTATCCTGCTTTCTCTGTCTTGTTGTTGCCGTATCCTTGGGCCACGCATAATCACACCATGCGATCAGTTTGGCTTGCCAGCGAACGAGAGCGAACCTTAGCGTTCGTAATCTCGATCGCGTCGTCTGTCCTCATACCTTTCACGAGGAGGGGCTGCGGTCTTATTCACATCCTCCTCAGCAATGGGAGCGAAGCCAATCTTGGGCGTCGCAACCCAACGATTGGATCGTACGGTAGGAGACGGGGTGGAGCCAACGAAGAGGCTGATAGGAATCTCCGTCAGACCCACATAAGAGAGACCCTTCTGTCCCTCCTTATAGAAGACCTTACACACCAAGCAGTTCTTGTTGACCGTCGAGTTTCTGACGGGCTTGACAAAACGATCCTGATCGATCTCATCGCGGAATAACTGGTTGAGCATTACCGCTTCTCCTTCTTCTTGGTCTTCTTCTTGTCGCTCTTCTTCTCGGTTTTCTTGGCAGCCTTCTTCGCAGCCTTGGCTTCCTTCTTGGCCTGCTTTGCTATGCGCGCTTCCGCCTCTTCCAATGCCACCCTATCGGCATCTTCCTTGGCCCGTCTGCGAATCTCGACTTCCAATTCATCCGCCAATTTGAGCGCTTCCCCTGCGAGGTCTCGCAAGTGATCGGCATACAACTCACGGCTCAATGCAACGGAAGCCTCGCCGTTGTTGTAGTCAACGAGGAAGGACTCGGTAGAAAGAGTGATCTCCGCATGGTCGGTGCCAAACTGATTCCGAGTCTTGCGAAGTACCATGAGGGTATTACCCCAGCCGGGAGTGAATCGGATCTCATCGAGTTCGTTCGTCATTGGAGTGTTCCTTGATGTAGTTGACCACATTGCGGGCAACATTGGAGGGCTTGTTGCCATTGCTGTCCGCGACAACAATCGGTAAAGGTATAGCCATCTTGTTCGAAGAGAGTCGTATCGGCACTACCCAACAGAGACTGAATAGCCGAATGCTTGCCACAGTCCGCGCACAAGAAGAAGAAGGGGGTCGATAGATGACCGGCATTGTTCTCATCCACCATCAGAGACTTGGAACATCCGACGCAGGGCTCTTGGTAGAGCGGCGTACCATACTTGGCTGATCGTGCAGTCATGAGAAGACCTTCTTTGCTGCCATCCAGGCTTGCTTGAATGCCATCAGAACAATGACCAAGATACCGAGGGGCCAGCCGAAGGTAAAGAGGGGCCATCGTTCAATGGGGACACTCAATGTTCCCCATGCTATGAAACCAACGGCTGCCCCCACCACATAAGTGGTGCAGAGTCCTGCGATGGTGTCGTGGCTCATAGGAAGACCTTCTTGAAAAACGCTACGATGATCCCCCAGATGGTAAGAGCATATGCCTTGATGATGAGCCACGCCATTTTGATCTTGTCCATTGGGCTAATCCTTTTCTTTTGAGGGCTGCGGAATTTGGCTCGTTCCTGAGTCAAACCGGAAAGGCCGGGATATAGAAACCAGCATGAGAAAACGAAGCGTGGAAGAACGATTCTGGGAAAAGGTGCTGAAAACTGAGGAGGGGTGCTGGCTATGGACTGCCGGTAAGTTTCCGTCAGGGTATGGGGCCTTCGCCATATCACACCGAAAAACGGTGAAAGCGTCCCGTTATTCCACGAACTACATCACGGCCCATTCCAAAAAGACCTCTTCGTTCTCCATACTTGCGATCAGCCTTCTTGCGTCAACCCATCCCATTTGTTCTTGGGTACTCATCAAGACAACATGGATGACCGTACCGCTAAGGACAGGAACCACAAGAATCGTCCTAATCCACCACCGATACTAATCACCCTACCAACTCGTAGGCCAACTCTCGAAGAGAACTTTTGGAGTATGGTAGAAAAGACAGATGGTTGCTGGGTTTGGAAGGGTCAGGTCAGACATGAAAGTGGAAAGGTAAGAGGGTGTTTCTACATCGGGAGAGAGGTTGGGGTACTTCCTCAACGGTTCTCATATGAACTACATGCCGGAATTACCGTTGATCCGAACAAGGATCAAATCATCCAATCGTGCGGCGAACGACTATGCGTCAATCCAGATCACTTGTCTCTTCGTAAGCGCTACATGGACAAGGACGAAAGGTTTTGGTCTAAGGTGGATAAGACAGGAGAGTGTTGGGTATGGACTGGCTACAAGCCAGAAGGCTATGGCCGCTTCTCGTATTGCGAAAACGCAGTAAGAACAAACATACCGGCTCATCGATATTCTTGGGAACTACACAGCGGCAAAATACCGGAAGGTATGTTCGTTTGTCATCAGTGCGATAATCCACCATGCATCAGACCTGAACACCTTTTCTTAGGTAGCAACATCGACAACATAGTCGACAGCATCGAGAAGAAGAGGCACAGTTTCGCGAAACTCACTATTGACCAGGTGAAACTAATACGCTCACCTGAATTAGCAACTCATAGCAGCCAGGAACTCGCAACCATGTTTGGTGTTTCTTCATACACCATTAGCAAGGTTCTGGATAGAACAACTTGGGCTCATCTACCATGATTAGACCATGGTCCTACAACCCGCGTCTGCACCGTTTTTTGCCCTGCTTTTAGAGACTTCGTGGTTTTACTGGGCACTCGACAAATCGCCCCCTTCTTCTTAGGGAAGATGGTTGAGAAGGCATCGGTTCGATTGATCTCCGTCTTGATCGGAGAATCGAAACAATTCACCACCTCACCACGAGTGCCATCGCCACGAGCCACCAGCACACGACAACCCTTTCGATAGGCTTCTTGGAAGGTTGCGTAATGCCACAGCATCGGAGTATGGATTTCGATCTTCCGCTGCTTGCCGGTCTCTTCATCTTCTTCGATCTTGTAGGTGATCTCGACGCCAAGGCTTTCGGTTTCGATGCCGAGTGAATCCACCTCTTTCGTCCATACCGAAACGCAATAGCCATCGGTGAATCCAACCTCCGGGGATACCACCCGAATCAGATCCGCCTCTTGCTTCTCTTTGGCCCTCTGCACCGCTGCATCCGTTGCCTTGGACTTGCATTCCAGGAAATAGGCATAGAGAGCCTCATGAACGCATTGACGGGCCTGAGTCGGAGCAATGACCTGCTCACGATACGCCTGCAACACCCCATGCAAGAAAGAGAACGATTCGAGATACGCTTGGTGCTTGGCCAGAAACTCATCACTCGGAGTCTTGCCCTTGGACGGATCACAACTACGGATGAATTGGAGAAGCGATCTTGGTCTCTTAGGCTTCTCCTCGCCCAACAGATCATCCAAATCGGCCACAGGCTCCGACGGTTCCAGCATGTCCAGAATTGATTCGGTCATGTTCTCCCTCGCTTGTTTCAGCAGACACCATTATCCGCTGCATTGAATTGGTTGCCCCGAGTCCTCGCCGATCTCGTTTAGAGGGCCCCTCCATAGAGGAGCGCTAATGCGGCGCGATTCATTCGTCTTACAGACAAGGGGCAAATTTGGAGGCAGTGTCATCGGTTTCCCAATGCAAACGCAGAGTCGACACCTTAGCGACCACCGCCATAACTCCTACTTGGCCAGCCTAACTATCAGTAGGATGATCATCATCAGCACTGTGCTGGCGAACATGAAAGCAACGAAGTGTTCTTTGGTAGGAAGCATCCTTCGTTCAACAGGCAGTCCCCAGGACAAACATCGATCCACCAACCAACAGAGACAAGTTAGAGGCAAGCCGGGAAGACACAAGATGAACATGACGGTTAGTTTGATGTTCTGTTTGGTCATCGGCTTGCCTCTGTTGAATTGGCCCCAGCGTCTCGTTTAGGGAGCAAATCATTGACGGTTGGTACCATTAGTCAATGATGCCGCTGGGATGATTAGGTGGGAAGCGGAGAGAACTTCTACTTGGCGGTCTGCCTATTGGCGGACATCTTGCCCATTAGGTGCGAAGTTCTCCGCTTCCCGAATTAGCGGCTCTCTATACGAGAGCCATTGATAGATGAGCGAGGTGGGGGCAAGCATCTTGTGGCTCACTCTTTCCTCTGGTTAGGCGGTCGATTAGTCCGTGGTCGATACCAGCGACCATGTGAGAAGGCTTTGCCTTCCGGGTTTATCGTCTCCTTCGTTTCCACTCTCGCTCGGCATTCGGAGATTGATGAGGCACCTATCAGCATTATCGGGGCGGTGTGCCTTTTGGGTAATCTCAAACCGAATACGGCTGTTTTGCGAAACAGCCAAAATCGAAATCCCTCGGCAGCAGTCCTCTCCTCTTACACCTCACGAGGCCAAGAAGAAGAACCGAGAGGCAGGAAGACCGAACACGGTCTGAGGATAGCATACTGCAAACACAATGCTACCTTCGCACCCTTACCCATCAAGCGCTCATCAGAGCAGTGGGTTCTGCCAGAACTTGTTTAGGCGGACTTTTTGCCCATCTGAATGTATCGGATGAGGAAGGTTGCGACCAGAAAGAATCCGGCCAGAAACACTATCATCGGATAGGTTGGCGTGAGATGGAACAACCTAACTATGAGGTAGG
>Ga0210383_10000245_pt1 | contig 52804 bp, 41 predicted proteins | sample IncBWC14OmetaG_FD_160072 | JGI IMG/M metagenome (GOLD analysis project Ga0210383, IMG submission 160072) | Forest soil microbial communities from Barre Woods Harvard Forest LTER site, Petersham, Massachusetts, United States - Inc-BW-C-14-O ...
CTCCGCGTCCGAATCCGCCGCGTCCGGCAGTTTCACAGTCCGAACTGGAGTCTTGATCAACCGCAGCATTCCTCCCTGCGTGCCGATCCAGATATTTTTTTCAACATCCTCGAAAAGATTCAACACGGTATTGCTGGGCAGCGGATCAGGCACCGCAATTCCCGAAAACCGATGCTCGCGATAAGTCAGAAGTCCTCGCCCGATCGTGCCGATCCAAAGCGTCCCATCCGACATCTCCCGCAACACTCTGACGGTTCCATTAATCTCTTTGATCGGCCGAAACGAAGTCTCCTGCGGCCCCATCCTCTGTAGCCCCGAAACCGTTCCCACCCACACCGTCCCATCCCGCGTCTCCGTAATCGACTTCACCCGATTCTGGCTAGCTTCTCCGCCCAGTTTGTATTCGAGAGCGTTGTACTCAGAAGCACCATGGCCCGCGAGCCGCAGGAACTTCGACCCACCCACCCACAACTGACCGCGCCGATCTTCGTGGATCGCATGCACCGCAATCCCAGGAATGTCCGCCGTGTTGTCGACTCGCCCGAGACGCCCGTCAGAAAATTGAAACAATCCGTTATCTGTCCCAACCCAGATCCTCCCCCGGCTGTCTTCATACACAACTCTCACAAATGAATTGGTCAGCCCATCCTTGCTGGAGAATGCCTGAAACGTTCCGTCGCGATACCGGAGCAGCCCGCCACCTTCCATTCCAATCCACAGCGTGTTATCGCGAGCCACCGTCAGGCAAAAAACATTGTTATCGCTGAACGCCGGCGTGTTCTCGCGGTCGAACGTCAGGAATCTCTCACCGTCGAAACGCACAAGCCCGCCCGTCGTGCCAATCCACAAATATCGGTCGTCGGTCTGCGCAAACGCCTGCACGACTTGCTCCGGCAAGCCATCCTGCATCTGCCACAAACGCTGAGTGTAGGAAAACAGCGGGCTCTCCGCTGCCCAAACAGAAGACGCAAGAAAGGAAAGCAGCAGAAGTAACACAAATAAGCCCAAAGTTCGACCCGCAGAGTGAACCAGCCGAGAGAACCGGCTATTTAGGTAGTGGGCCAAGTTGAGCAACTTCATTTTGTCATTATCGAGCAAGTTACTCTGTCATTCGTTGAGCAAATACATACTAAAATATACTTTGTCATTCCGAACCGGGCTGAAAGCCCGGTGAGGAACCTGCTGTTCCGCGGCAGAATTCCTAGCCCGCCGAAGCCGCGTTCCGAAGCAGTTTTCAAACCAACCCACGACCCCTATTTCCGCGTGAACCGATCAAACACAGTAATCACCGGCAGCGCATTGTGCTGCTCATCAAAAAATCCGCGAATCGTGAGCGGCCCCGTCACCGCCGGCTCCCACCAGAAAACACCCTTCCCGTGCCCATTAGGAGTCTCCATCACCACCCGATTCACCTCGTCCAGGAACTCGCGCTGCCCCTCGGGCGATTCCGCAAACGGCGCCGGCTTGTTCACATAGTTGCCAGGCTGCCAGTTGTAAGCCGCCTCCACCACGATAATGTCCTTCCCATATTCCTTCGCCATAAATTCCAGGTTCTGCCGCAAATCGTTCAAGCTCCCGTGCCACCACGGATAATACGATTGCCCGATCACGTCGTAAGGAACTTCATAGCTGTTCAGCGTGTCGAGAAACCATTTCGTCCCCTTCACATCGGCCCCGCGATCAATATGAATCATGATCCTCGGCCGAACCCCGTTGCCGCGCCCAGCGTCTATCCCGTTAATGCCCGCATAGACCAACTGCGCAAAATTATCCCAGTTCTCCGGCAGCTTCCCGTCCGGCCACAGCATTCCATGCGTGATTTCATTTCCCACCTGCACCATGTCCGGCAAAACCCCGGCATCGCGGAACGCCGCAATCGTGTCCCGCGTATACTCGAACACCGCCTTTACCAGATCCGCGTGCGACTTGCCTTGCCACGCTTTCGGTATCGGCTGTTTCCCCGGATCCGCCCAGTCGTCGGCATAGTGGTAATCCAACAAAAATTTAAATCCCAGTTTCTTGGCATTCTTGGCCAGCGCGATCGTGTAATCCAAATTGTTAGGCAACTGAGTCGGCGTATGAAACAACCGCAGCCGCACCCAGTTGTACCCATGTAATCGAAGAATCTCCAGCCCCGGCTTGGGAACTCCGCCATCCTTGAACACCACTCCCTGCCGTTCCGCTTGCGCAAGGAACGAAACATCCGCGCCGACAGCGTAATCCTGACCTTCCATCACGCACGCAGCCGAAACCAACACGACGAGCAGGAAAGTAACATGTCGAACCTGCGCCCCCATGCGTCCTCCATCGAAAGCTTCCATTCGCAACCCTCACACCACAACTCGAATCGTCGCCGGCTGCACTCCGATCGCTCTTGGCGTCAGCAGAGGATGAGCAGACCACGAACAGAGGCCCCAAGCCGCTCAACAGTGTAGGTTGTACCACAACCACTCATCGACCACTTGTCATTTGTATTTGTCATTTGTCGTTTGTGATTTGTCATTCCGACGCGCGAGCAAAGCGAGACAGGAGGAATCTGCTTCCGTTCCTCCACCACAGCCGCGCAATGCCGACCTGAAGCCCAACTCTTCCACGCCGGCTCCACAGAACAGCGGAAGTGACATGGAAGAGCGGCCCTTCAGGGCCGCGTTGCAAAACGAAAGAAAGAAATTAATTCCGCTCTGCCTAAGGCCGTTACCGGAGAGCGTAGCTGGCAGACAACCGCAATCACCACAAACCTCGATGTTTTCCGTCCCCGCGCAGTACCTCTCCACGCGCCGCTCTGCCTGCGTCAAAAACACAAAGGCCGCCTTCGCAGGCGGCCTTCGCGTGAGACTCCTCGCTCGTGCATTTTCTTACGGAGCCAGCGAAATCACCCCAAACGTTCCTGACAGACTGTTGTTTGGCCCCGCCGTAAAGAACAATTGATTTGCAGCCCCGTTCTTCGCGGTCCCTCCGCCAAACTCAAGCCCCCACAACTGGTCGATCTTGATGGGTTTCCCATTAACATCCTTCACCGTACCCACGAATTGCCCCGTAAGCACGTTGAACGCATTGATCGTCGAACTTCCGCCATTGTCGTTCCCGATCAGCAGGGTGTTGCTGAGAGGTCCGAAATTCTTCGGCGCGGCGGCAAACCCCCACGGCTGGTTCAGTGGTGGCCCTGAGGTCAGCTGCTTCAACCACGTTCCATCTTCGCTGTAAATATCGATCACTCCACCTGTCGCTCCCGACTGCGCCGCGAACGACACAAACAACAGCCCGTCAATATCCTGAATTCCGAACGGCGCAAACCCCGCCGGAATGGTCGGATCGGTGAACGCCTTCACCCAGTTCCAGTTGCTGTCGTAGATGTCGACCTTGTTATTCCAGGCATCGGCCGCGTACAGAAAGTTTCCCGATGCGTGAGTCGAAATGGCCAGCCCCGTGTACTGTGCCAGCGTACTCGAATTGTTCACCGCAATAATCGCCGCGTTTGGATTCGATCCCGGCGCCCAACCCGCGATGGCTCCGTCGAAGGTGGCAAAGATGAAGAGTGACGAGTTTCCCCCCACCGCAAACCCTCCCGATCCGTTGAACACGAGTCCCGTCGGCTGGCCCGGCCCGCTCCCGCTCGCCGACGGAATCGTCACTTGCAACCCTTGCTTGACGCCGGCGCCGGTGTATAGCGTCGACCACCCCGATCCGTTGTCGCTGATCCAGAACGGCGACCCCGGCGAACGCGCTATTCCCCACCCATTCACCAGCAGCGGATCGTCCTGTTTGGCTTGTCCTGCCTGATTCGAAACCAGATTCTTGATTTGATACTGTGCCATGGCCGCGCTCGATGCGAATATCAGCGCGAGTCCCAGCGCAAGTCCGAAAGTAGCGGTGCGACGCTGCATTGTCGATCTCCTTATAATGTTGAGTCGGATCAAAGGCAGGGGTGTGACCGCGCAGTCCCTCTGATCAGCCGCACCATGCTAGCCCTCCCGCAGCCGACACATTGTCAGCACCATGTCACGAATTTGTACATTTCTTCCCTAAAAAAGAATCGGGCCGCCCACAGGCGGCCCGTCTTTAAGGTTTTAAGCTAAGAGCCAAAAGCTAAAAGCTAAGAGCGGTGCTAGTCTCCCGCCACCGGCTCCGCAACCTCCGGCTTCGCAGACTGAGCCCCGTTCCCGTTCGGCTTCGTCAGCGCTCCCAGTGGAATGAACCCGTTCTCGGCAACCACTGGCTTCTCTTTCAACACGACTTCGCGATACATCGCAGCCATGCGCGCGTTATAAGCTTCATCGTTAATCTGCGGCCCGCGCGCCTCGCCTTTCGCATCCGCCGTAGCCTTCTGCTTCGCATCCCGCGCCCGTACCTTCTCTTCGCGTGCGTTCTTCGCAATGCCCTTGCTGTCGAGATCGTGCTGCAGTTCCGTCGTAACCAGGTCGTCGCGCAACAGCAGCGAGTGCGACTTGTCTTCCATGTCCACTTTCTTGCCGCCCGCAAAAATCTCATGCCGCCCGTGCTCTTCGTACCACTTGGTCAGCGTGGCCGTCATGTGCATCTTCTCGATGATGTTCCGCCAGCCTACGCCCGTGTTATACGCACAGAACGAAATCTCACCTTCCTGGGTCGCATACGGAATAATGCACTGCTCCGTCCGCCGGAAGTCGTAATTGAACAGATCCTGGAACCACATCCCCGCGATGAACAGGAAATTCCACCGGTCCTGCCGCCGCTTCATCACATCCTCGACGGTCCGGTCCGGCCCCACCTTCCCGTAATTCTTGCCAGTAGCATTAAAGTTCTTGTCGAACTTCTTCAACAAATCCATCATCTTGAAATGCGTCGGCGCCTGGAAGGGATCGTAATTCTTCATCAGACACAGCGCCATTCCAAACACGGTCCAGAATTTCCCCCGCGCCGCATCGTTCACCTTGGCAATATCCTTCGCCAGCTGATCGCCCTTCAGAAACGCCGTAACCGGCACCGCTTCCTTGGTTTCCTTGTCAATCATCACCGCCATCCCAGTCCCGCAATTCGGGTGGCAGCCGCAAGATAGTTGGCCCCAGTCGTTTTTCACGTCGTTGACGTGCATCAGATCGGCCCAGTCGCTGAATGTTCCCATGAATGAAATCGGGAACCAGTCGCGGGTGGGCTCGCCTAATCCGGTTTGATTTTTTACGTCGTGGGCCAGGTGGCTTAGCGTGTAGCGTTGGGCGGCGCGGCGGTCGTCGGTTACGGCTTCGTCGCGGCCGGTGAAGCTGACGGGTTGGAAGCTGAGGAAGCTGATCGTGCGCGGATTGTCGAGCGCGAACTTGATGATTCTTCCTACCTGCTCGTTGTTGATGCCGTTTACGATGGTGACTACTGGAACGATTTCTACGCCGGCCTTGTGCAGGTTTTCGATCGCTTTCAACTTCACGTCGAACAAGTTGCCGACCAGGCGATGCGCGTTAGCCGCGTTGCCGATGCCGTCAAACTGCAGATAGGCGTAGCGCATGCCGGCTTCGACAGCCTGCTGGCAGAATTCAAAGCTCTTCGCGAATTCGATTCCGTTGGTCGCGGCCTGCACGGAGTTGTATCCAACCTTGCGGGCGTAGCGCACGGCGTCGAGGAAGTACGGCGACAACGTAGGCTCGCCGCCAGAGAACTGCACACTCATCTGCCGCCGCGGCTTGATGGTGATGGCGTTGTCGAGCATGGTCTTGATTTCTTCCCAGGTCAGTTCGTGCACGAATCCAACCTGGTTCGCGTCCATGAAACAGGGATCGCACATCATGTTGCAGCGGTTGGTCAGATCAATCGTCAGCACCGACCCGCGCCCATATTTCACAGTAGAAGACCCGTGATGATGCAGCTTTTCATCATTGTGGGCGGTGATGTCGCGCCCAGGGAACACTTCCTCCAGATGCTGCGAGAACGCGGTGTCGATCGACATCACGTCTTCAAAGTGCCCGTGCGTCGGGCAGTCTTTCACCATCAAAATTTTGCCATCGCGTTCGACGATCTGCGCCTTGATCTCGCCGACCTTCTCGTTCATCAGCACTTCATGCGGCAGGTGCCCGTCGAGAATCTGCTGCCGGATTTCCGGCACACACTTCGGGCATAGCGAATCGGTCGTCCGGGGCCAGCCCAGCGGAGGCTTCGATTTCTCGTACGACTTGAGCAGCGGCTTTTCCGACCACTTCGGCGTGGGCGAAGGATTCGGCTTGATGCGGTTCAAGCGCTCGAATACCGCCCAGGTTCCCTTGGCGGCGACGACGGCTGCTTTTTCAACGTACTTAATCGGCTTGCGCATGGTAGCTTCTGGCTCCTGGCTTTAGCTTTTAGCTCTTAGCCAAAACTTCTGGCTTCTCTCGTGCTAATTCGTTCGACTCTTGTCATTCCGAACCGGTCAGAAAGATCGGTGAGGAACCTGTTCTCTTCACGTTTGGATAACAACGAGCCCACAACGGTTGCAGCTATCCCACAACCTGCAACCCTACTCCGATGCTAAACGCGCCCTGGATGAACCTCACAACGATGAACCTGAGAGTATCACCCAAAACCTATGGCTCTCCCGGGGAATTGCACCGGGTCTTACTGACCTGGGTACCTGATTACACTTTTCCCTGGGTATTTGACTACGCCTATCCTATTGCAGCTCCGAGGAATGGCGCATCCATATCCCAACGAATGGTGCAAATTCAGGGTTTAGCGGTGACGTGGAGGATTATATGGGGCTAAGCTATTGAAAGTAAAGGGAGACGCGGTGAATTCTTCAACGCGCACGCTTCGGCCGTTTGCGTCGGCGAACCTTGCTAGCCCCTTGCACGGGGGTCGATGCGATACGAAGCCGAGCCCGTGGTTGGAGTTCAACTTTGAAACCGGGGACGTCAAGTGTTGGCTTTGATCCTAATTTTGCGGTTGCGAGATAACTATCCCCGCGTTTCGTAACGCCTGCAGGGAGATTCTCCATCGTGGGATCTGGCATTTCAACCAGCCATGTGCCCATTTTTGAGACGTCGAATCGCTCATATTTGTAGTCGGACTTAAATCTGTAGTACTCGCCGACATTCCTGGAATTTTTGTCGCGGATCTTCACCAGCCCGACAGACAGGAGCTCAGCGCCGATCAGGCCCGTCGATGGGAGGTCGGCAACCATATGCGCGGCGAGTTCATCAAGCTCATCGAAACGGAGCAGCGCAAACTTCGAAAGAATAAATTTCTCATCGAGGGGGGCAGACTTTAGCTTCTCTTCCTCTTCCTTGTTCGATGCATTATCAATGTCATCGAATAGAACTTGCGGAAAAGCACCCTCAATATTCGCTTGGGTCAGGTCCGTGGCGAAGGTCACCTTCTTGTCGTAGGTCTCCTCAAAAATATCGGATAGGAGCTTCTTCTTTTGGTTGAAATCTGGGGTTCCGATGTACAAGATGGCATCGAACCGCTGACTACGTGTGATGGCTCGGTCGAAGTACTCGATATGGTTGGTCGCGACGAAGTACATCGATTTCCGCGCCTTCCAAAGGTCGGCGACTCTGGGCAGCATGCTGGTTGTCAAGAATCTTCCGAACTGGTCCTGTTCTATGTCCCGCTCACGCACCAGTTCATCTACCTCGTCGAAAAGAACAACAGTATGGTCAAGCTCCATGAGCTTTCGAAAAATGATGTCGGCGGTACGCTGAACACTCGGCAAACCATCGGCGACGAAGTGATTCGGACGCAACTCTATGTAGTTCCAGCCGATACTTGCAGCAATGGCTCTAACGATCGTCGTTTTACCCGTGCCCGGTGGCCCAAATAGAATGGCGGAACGCGGATAATGCTCGCCTATGGGCCAGTCATCAGGTTCGAGCCAGTCGCTGGGTTTGGAGTTGGCCGTTGGGTTCAGGAACATGCTCCAGAGCAACTGACTGACATCCGTTCCTGACGGGTTCCAACTTTGCGAGAACGTGGTCACCTCTTCCTTTGCTTTTTTGGCCGTCATTGACGTCGGCCTGCAGTCCAGCTGTTGAAGAGCCTCCTCTCTCGCCCAAATTCCGGCTAGCCGCCTCAGGGCTTGGGCGTAATCAAACACGCTCGCGGTGGCCCAACTCTCCGGATAGGGCTGATTGATCCGGTGGCCCGAAGACCAAGCTAATTGTTTATTCTCCTCAACCACTGTTTGTGTGACGACAGCGTAGCGCCAGAGGCTGGTCAATCGATCGAAGTGGCCCTTCAGTATCGTCCTAACGAATTCTGCATTTGTCCTCAGGGCCTGTTTAAGGAGCCACGCAAACGTTTCAAAGACGTAGCAATAGGCGTTGCCGGAGTCTTGGTAGTGAAACAGCGGCGCATAATGCCTCCAAGTCCCAATCGGGTCCTGAGTGTCAAAAAGGCACTTGAAGGCTTGCTTGATTATGTCTTGCTCAGTTGATTTCGAGCGATAATTTTCTGGGTGTCGAAGGAATATTGCCAAAGACCAAGCCAGTTGGTCTGAGTCCAGGCTGGGCGACTTCGCCGAGTGAAGGGAGATCTGTCGCGTCAGGGCGTTGTATGCCCATGTGAACATTCTGCCGCGCTTAGAGGACAGGGCCATCTTGGCATCCAGCGTGTCATAGTGACCAGGGAACCTCGCTCGCAGCGCGTCGAGCACTTCAATCGCCCAAAATGTATGATAGGCATTCGCTGGATACCAATCTTTTTTGTCTTCCAACTTTGGGTCTGCTTCGCCGATCGCCGATCTCTCGTTGTCGTCCCACTGTCTAAAAATGGCACTTAGGTGGCCGCTGATGGTCTCTTGCCAATCGCTGGCGTTGGTGATTACGAACGGAAGGGATCGGCAGCGACAGTAAATATGCGCGGAGCCGTCCGATGTCCATTTTGTGCGACGCAATGCCGCGTCCGCAAAGGCCGTCGCCTTGCGTTTGAGACCCTCGTCAGGCGTGAAGAAGCGAGGTGGACATTCTAGGATCGACGCGTAACAGGTCGACGTGCTGGTGAGGTGGTGAGCCCCTCGTTTCGTAATATCCTTATCGTCCTCTTCGGCAAGAACCTTAAAGCTCCAGTGAAGGTGGAAGCTAAGCAAGCTTTCAGCATGAAGAGAGCAAAACTCTTGTAATGCACGTCGGTGCTCGGAAAGCGCGACCAAAGAAACCGAGGCCGGATCAATATCCGTAGAAGACATCGGCTGTGTGGACGGGAGGTGGCTATCTTGCAAGGAACTTTCCTAGGTTCACGAATTCTTTCTCGCGGACAATTCCCCCTAGGTCGAGCCCAAGTACATTTGCCATATGTACGACGTACAGAAACACGTCGGCCAGTTCGTGCGCTTCGTTTGAATCTATAGCGGACCCGTGTCGGGTAAGCTTTTCCCGCTTGCGCAATGCTCTTGCAAGCTCACCGACCTCTTCAACCATAAGCAGCAAGCATTCCTTAGGACCCTCACTGCTGTATCCTCGTTGCAGAGCGGCACGCTTGTAGTACTCCTGAAAGGCCTTGAGCGCTGGCACAGGTGGCTCAGGATACTGGGGCCACATGCGTATCATGGCGGCCGGAGAATCCACTAGACGGACAAACGACCGGAGCACCTCGTCCTTCGGCGTCTGCTGAGCGAAAACGGGGACTCCGGCCGCGTTGGCAAACCCGACCTCAAGGGCAGCGGTTGGCCCGACATATCCATCTGGTGCGTGCAACCACACGAAGTTTGCCTTCTGAATCGCTTTGAGATGTCGGCTCTCGATCTTATCGGGCGTCTCCGACTCTTCGCCCTTCATGTAGACGAAGCCGTCGACTTCGCTGACCACTTGGACGTTGGTCGGGGACAGGATTGTACAGCCTAGGTCTTTAAACTCTTCATATGCGCGTTTGAGATTTTCCACGTCCTTACGGTAGGTTCCGGATAGCACGATCTCGCAGGCGGGAAGGGTTGTCACCAACACATCCGGTATCGCGATCTTCATTAGAGGCGGAGCGAGTATGGAGTGATCACGCTCCGCTCTCCAGCCGACTGCCGTTTCCGGGTCGGGAAAAGGTATAACGTTTTGGTCCGGAGAAAACTTGTGCTTGGGCATTCGGGAACCGTGTCTCGTGATCGTAGAAATTGATCGTGGTGGCGTCAACCGATAGGATGAGTTTCTACCGCTGATATACACAGCCCTCCGACGAATGTCCGAGTAAAAGCTGTGCAAGGAACTCTGCAAAAACTGGTTTGCAACCATTTCGATGCAACTTTCGGTTAGCGCTTCAAAGAATCTATCCACTTCAAAATTTCCGAGATCGTTCCCGGTAACGGGCCATCATTGTCAACCGCGAAGTTGGCCGATTTCGCTAGGTTCGAAGTCACCTGTGCCTCAGAGGAGTGCGCTTCAACAATTGCTCGACAGCTCGGATCACTTTCTTCGTAGCCCACCAACCTCCCTAAGCGAACCTCTTCACTAATTCTAACGAAGACTACTTGAACTGTTTCTGCTTGCGTCAGCTGCCTAATGATTTCGATGGTTTCCTCGTGTCGGAGGCCGTCGATCAGGAGATCCTGCCCCGCCCTCCACCCAGCAGTCACTAACACCAATCTGCAAAAATCGCGGGGATCGGCGCGTAACAGCTCTGTACCTACACGCTGAAGAACTACCCTTGACTCCTCGAGTTTGCGTTCACGAACGACTTTACGAACGTAATCGCCAAAGCTGGCACGGGACCAGCCCAATGCATCGGCAAGAGACTTTGTGATCGTCGTTTTGCCGCTTCCGATCTTCCCCGCAAACGCGATTACTTGCGGCATTGAGTTAGCAGGAAAGCATACACCAGCCAAGTCGGAGCGTGTTAGTTACGAAATTTCCGGTCTTGTCCTACGGAGGGCGGAATTGGCACGACTGGAAGTCGTGCCCTTCCCGGTTGTGATGGAACGTGGGGTGTAAAATTAGTTAGCGCGCGGAGGTGGTCATGGCCCAGGTGACACCGCAACTTTCGGAACTGCTGGAGAAGGCGCTGGCTCTATCTACGCAGGATCGCGGTCTGCTGATTGATCGGCTGGTTGCCAGCCTCGATGAAGAGGCTCCCGAAGAAGGCGTCGAAGCGGCATGGGACGAAGAGATCAAGCGGCGGGTTGACGATATTCGCTCGGGACGGGTGAAGACGATACCCGGGGAACAAGTGCTGCGGGAACTGGCTGAAGAGTTCCCGGATGGAGAGTAATCCGTTTCGGTTTCACCCTGAGGCCAGGGAGGATTTCCGAGACGCGATCCGCTGGTATCGCGCCAAGAACGCGATCGCCTCGGTGGAATTTCGCACGACTGTGACGGGATCGATCCGAGCTATTGCGCATGCCCCGCAACGCTGGCCAAAATATCTGCACGGAACCCGCAGGTTCATTCTTCGTCGCTTTCCTTTCTCTGTCATCTACCTCGATGATCCTGACCTGGTGACGATCGTCGCTGTCGCACATAGCAAGCGAAGGCCCGGATACTGGAAGGGGCGGGTTTAGTTTTCGTTTGACGCCTCAGAGGCTGAAGCGGGTTCCTTTTTTGCGGGCCGGGCTGGCACGACTGGAAGTCGTGCCCCTTCCCGGTTGTGGCCTTCCCGGTTCGTGGGATGATCCCGCTGGATTCGGTGCCGCGGGAGATCCCTTCGGCTTCGCTCAGGGCAGGCTCTTCGCTCCGCCTGAAAAACGGCTGCGCTCAGGATGACCCCTAGGACTTATGTTGGTCGAGGGCGCGGGGTAAGCCACGTCAGATTCGAGAACTGGTCGTCGGCACGGGCTTGGAGTTCTATTTTGCTGGAATGTATTTTTCCGGCTGGCTTTTTCTCTGCGTCTTCTGTGGATTGGAGTAAGTGCCAGGCTTCGCGGTAGGGTTCCAGGCGCATTTTTTTGGCTTGGCGGTGGGGATAGAAACGAAGCATGGGGTGGGGGGTGCAGACTTCTACGGGGATGATGTACCAGATGTCGAGGGGGACTACGTGGGCGGCGATGAAGTCGATGTCGTTTTTGGTGTAGACGGCGCGGGCTTTGCCGGTGGTGTAGGTGGCGCGGGTTTCGTAGGCTTGGGCGCGGATGCATTCGGTGCACTTGATTTGCACGCGGTGGAGGTGGGTGCCGTTGTCGAGGATGAAGTCGTAGCGGCGGGAGTCTCCCCAGGGCTTGGCGACGCCGAATCCGCGGTGGGCGGCGCGGGTGAGGAAGGCGGCTTCGGAGAGTTCTCCGGTGACTTTGGTGTTTTTGCGGGGGGCGGGTGGGTGGGGAGTGGGCTGGGTTCTTGACGTCGTTGTTGATTTCGGGGTTCTTGGTTTCATACGCCTGCTTGCGCCTTGAATTTTTTGCAGCATGAAAATGGCGGAGCCGGGGCTCCGCCAGATTGGCCGAAATTTAGATTTGGTCGAGTTTAGTTTATGGGAGGGAGTGGCGATTTGGACGGAATTATTCGGGGAAGGAGGGCGGCGGTTCCCGAAATGGGAAGTGTTGAAGCGCGGGGCTATGTGGCTTGGACGGGAAAAAACAGGTTCCTCACCGGGCTTTCAGCCCGGTTCGGAATGACATGAATGTGGGGTGAGAGGCTGACGACTGAAAGCTGAGAGCTGACAGCTTCTTCTAGAACGTCAGTCCTACGCCTCCGCTGATTACGTTGCTCTTCCAGTTGTACAGGTCGTTAGGATTGCCGGGGGTTAAGGCGAACTTGAAGTAACGGGTTTCGTAGCTGCCTTTTACGTAGTACCACTGGCCGAACTTGTAGCCTACGCTTCCTTTCACGGTGTAGCCGTGGTTGAAGCCGGGGCTGGGCAGGATCGACGTGGACGCGTTGGTGAGGTAGTGGGGCTTGAATTCGGGCTCGCCGCGGGCTTCGAAGAAGGCGTGCTTAGCCGGTCCGAATTTATAGCGGATGACGAGCGGGATCTGGACCAGTTCAAAATTGTCGCGGTTGAAGACCTGGTCGCCTACAACGGCGGGTGGCAGGTAAATGCGCCGCACCTGGGCGTCAACGCCGATGGACAAGTTGCCGACGCCGAACATGAGGCCGCCGTAGACGGCGAATTCTTTGGCGTGCAGGTTGGTGTTGGTGGGAAAGCGGATTTCGCCGCCGGCTACGATGCTGGGGCCGCCATTTTTCTGGGATGGAGGCCTGACGGTCACCTCGCCGTTAATGTCCACGAGGGCGTCTGTGACCGGCGGGTAGGCGGCAAAATGGTCGGAGATCTGGCCGACGTCCAATCCGAGGGTCCCTCGTTGACAATAGGCCGGGACCGCGGCCAAAAGAAACAGCAGGATGGCACCGATGCGGACGATGTTGATGCGGACGATGTTCATGCGGACCAGGTCCGCCTTGCAGGGCTTCATCAATACGTTCCCTCCCTTGTGGGCAGTGTACACTCCCGCGAATCCCGCGGGACAGTGGACGGGGAATTCGGCGGGAAATCGTGGAGCTTTTGTCTGACGTTATGCTTGGATGCGGATTATGCGGCAGGAGTGTTTGAGGCGGAAGATGTGCCGCCCCCCGGACGGGGACGTCCGGGGCTCCACGGTTCGCGCTTTAGATTACGAGCCTTGTTTTTCGAGGACGAATTCGGCTTTTTTGGCGGCTTGCTTTTCTTTGCGATAGGCGCGGGCGATATCGCCGAGGGGCGTGGGCACGGAGACGGGACCGAACTCCCAGAGCGGGCGCTCGCCTTGAGCGTAGGTGTAGCCTCCGCCGCCGACGAGAGGGCTCTCGGTGGCCATGGCGTGCGTCTCGGCATGCAGAGGATGGCTGGGCGACTGAACTACCTGCGGCTGGTTTGAGAGCGTGGCGACGCCTACCTGGCCGAAGGCTGCGGAAGTGCAAAGGCAGGTGCAGAGAATGAAGAGGACGAAGAGTGTGATTTTCATGGCGTTTTGTCTGTATCCATAGGGATCAATGCAACCTCCGTACCAACTTAAAATGCTTTGAATTCGCGGACTTACGACGGAACTCGGAAGGGCGGCGCAAGACTTTGCACATTTAGGGAAGGCGTGGCACTGGGGACAACCCCATCAGCACGAAGTCACACGAAGGCAACCCCTCGAAGGATTGCTTCGTGATACTTGGTGAGCTTCGGGGTTTAAGCTCTTTGGTTTGCGTGGGGAGCTTGGGCGGTGTATGTTTCGGCTGTCGACTGTAAGGGAGTGGAGCGCAATGGAAATTTGGGAACGACTGACCACGAAGACGGCGCGCCAGCGGGCTTCATTCAGGGTGACCACTGCGGCGACGGCGATTGCTGTGCTGGTTCTGTGTGGCGCGGGCGCGTGGGCGCAGACGGATTGCGCTGAAGGCGACGGCGTGCTCGATACGGCTGCGCCAAAGACCTTGACCGCGCCAGAGGTTATCCAGAAATTCACGGCGCAGGAGACGAAGGTTAAGCTGGCGCGTGACCACTACACCTACACGCAGGATGTGATGGTGCAGACGCTCGGCGACAAGGGATCGGTCGACGGGCAGTTTCATGAGATCGCGAGCATCTCGTACGACGATAAGGGCAAGCGGGCGGAGAAAGTGACTTACGCCGAGCAGTCGACGCTGCGCGGGGTTCAGCTGACTCAGGAGGATATGCAGGACATCCGCGAATTTATGCAGTGGATCCTGACCACGAACGAACTGCCGCAGTACAACCTGACATATTCGGGACAGCAGCATGTGGACGATCTCGACACCTACGTGTTCCACGTGGTGCCGAGAAAAGAAGAGAAGGGCAAGCGCTATTTTGAGGGGCGCATTTGGGTGGACAATCGCGATTTTCAGATTGTGAAGCTGTGCGGCAAGAGCGTGCCGGACGCGGTCCGCCCGAAGAAGAACAAGCCAATGGATGTGCGGCTGATGTTCGTCGGGTACCGGCAGCTGGTGGATGGGCTGTGGTTTCCGGCGTATGCGCGGGTCGATGACACGCTGCACTTTATGGCGCAGTCAGTGCACCTGCGGGAAGTCGTGAAGCTGAAGGACTACAAGAAGGCAGCGGCGGGTGCACCAGCGCCTTAACTACTGCCGGGGAAATAATGGCTGCACTTGAAGTGGGACTTGAGATATGCTGTACTTCCTTATATGGCCGAAGAAAAGAACCGCAGTAAAGATATCGTGCTGTGGATCATCACCGTCGCCCTGGTTGCGTTGGCATTCTTCTGGTATCACAAGCCGCGATAGTTTTCCGGGAGCCGTGGATGGCGGTTGGCGCGCGCGTATTGTATTCCGCGTGCGCCGGCTGATTCGTGGGCATTCATATCGGGCCGGATCGCAAGCCAAGGGGCCGGTCCACGAACGGCACGTTTCCTCCTCATTGCCGTTCAGCGCTTCTTCAGGGGCGAGGCATCTTCCACCTTCTTCTCTTCCAGCAACAGTTCGGCCGCGACCAGGTCTTCCAGCGCGCAGCCCACGCTCTTGAACGCGGTGATGTCTTCCGGGCTGTGTCTTCCCTGTTTTTTCCCAGTGATCAATTCGTGAAGGTCGGCGACGACGTGGTCGCGCGCGATCACGCCTTCCTGCAACGGAATTAACAGCTCGCCGACTTCCGCGGCCGTTGTGTAGGTATCGACCACGATGCGGGAGCGCTTGATTGTATGCGTATCCACCTCGCGCGTCTGCGGACGGAAAGCGCCCACCAGATTGAGATGAGTACCAGGACGCAGGTCGTGGCCGTCGAATAGCGGAGCGGAGTTCGACGTGCAAGTGCAGATCACGTCGGACTGGGCGGCGCAAGTGCGTGCGTCGACGGCGGTGATGGTTAGGTCTGGCAACTGGGCAGAAATTTTCCGGACGAACGCGGCGGAACGCGCGGAGTTGCGTCCGCAGACGAGCACGCGGTCAAAGTTACGAGCCAACGGAAGCACAGCTAGATGAGCCAGTGCCAACCGGCCAGTACCGAAGATGCCGAGGGTAGAAGCATCTGATCGAGCGAGAAATTTTGTGGCGACGGCGGAAGTGGCGGCCGTGCGCAGGTCGGTGAGGTAATTGGCGGCGATAGTGAGGCGCGGCTGCGCGGTTTCCGGATCGAGCAGAAGATATGTGGCCTGGATGCGGCCTTCAGCGAGGGCAGAGTTGTGGTTTGGGCCAGAAACATCTTGATCGCGAATCTGGTCTCTATCTCGAACCAGGACGAGTTTCATGCCGAGCGTTCCGGCAGCTCCGTCGTAACAGGACATAGCCAGGAAGATTCCGTGAGCCAGTTCGACGTGCGTGCGCGGCGGCAGGCAGATGGATGGATAACGATCGCGAAACGCGGCCTCCAGCGCGGAGCAGAGTTCGGCGGGATGGAGCAGGCGGCGAACGTCGGCTTCAGTGAGATGGAGGTCTGGCATGAGATGGAACGCCGGGAGGATTGATTTTACAGAAAATCTGGAAAAACATTTTCGGGGAACCATTTCCTCGAGGGTGGTGTCTACCGTTTCAAGTTCCCGGGTCCGAGCAAGGTCCGAGCAAGCAATCAAACTTGAAGGAGTGTTTATGAAAATGCGGCTGGTCGCGTTGGGTGTGGTGATTTGTCTTGCGCTGATGGCGTCGGGACGTCCGCATGTCGCTGTGTCGGCGGCGAACGTGAGCGTGCTGCCGGCAAAAATGATCTCGCCAATCATGATCTCGCCAAGAATGATCTCGACGAATATGGGCGAGGACGATTTCCGAAGGCTGGAGCAGGCCTGGCTGGATGCCGCGGCGGTTCCCGACTTGCCGGCGCTGCGAAAAATGTTTTCCGATGACTTTATGGGGACGTCGTTCGGCGCGGGCGTGCTGGGCAAGAGCGACGTGGTGCCGCCCAATGGATCGACCGCAACTCACATGCCGAAGTGCGTGCTGAAGGATTCGACGGTGAAAATCTTTGGCGACACGGCGGTGCTGATGGGTGCGGTGGAGATGCAGGTTCCACAAAAGAGCGAGGAGATTCGCATGACAACCGTGTTTCAGAAGCATGGTGAGGATTGGCAGGTGATTGCGGTGCACATGTCGAAGGCGGAGGAGGGACAGTCGTAGGGGGGCGGCGCTCCCTTTCCCGCGATCAGCGGCGATTTCCCCAGCGGCTAAAGCCGCTCCTAATTTCTTGCGCTTTACGCGGCGCTAAAGCGCCGCTCTTCCACGGTGGCGCTCGCGTTCGTTGTGTACCTATGTTCCGAGGGCGCGTCGTGTGTGTGTCGCGGATGGACCGCCCGCTCGTCTTGGGCGTGTTCAGCTTCCTGGCTGGCTGTCCGTCGGCTATTTCTTTCATCCCACCTCGACTCTAGGGGATTCGGGCTTCATCGGGTAAGATACTTCCGCTGCGCAAGACTCTGTAGGCAGGGGCTAAAGCCCGTCGAAATTCTCGCTGCTGACGGCATGGCTAAAGCCATGTCCTGATACGAAAACAAACATGAATCGCGAATATCACAAGGCTTACAGCCAGGAACTGCATCGGGACATGGAGGCGCTGGTGTACGGACATGCGGGGATTCCGCTGCTGGTGTTCCCGACTTCGATGGGGAGATTTTTCGAGTATGAAGACCGTGGGATGATTGGCGTGCTGGCCCCGAAGATTGAGCGCGGCGAACTGCAGGTGTTTTGCCCGGACGCCGTCGATACGGAGAGTTGGTACAACAAGGGCGTGCATCCGCGGGTGCGGGTGCTGCGGCATTTGCAGTATGAGCGCTACATTCTGCATGAGTTTTTACCGTTTGTCCGGTGGAAGAATCCGGCGTGGCAGCTGGCGGTGACGGGGTGCAGTTTCGGTGGATATCACGCGGTGAATTTTGCGCTGAAGCATCCGGATGTGGTGACGCATTGCGTGAGTATGAGCGGGGCGTTCGATATTCATCAGTTTCTGGATGGGTATTACGACAATGATTGTTATTTCAATAATCCTCCGGACTTTTTGCCGAATATGACGGATGACTGGTTTTTGAGCCGGTACCGGCAGATGAAGATTGTGCTGGGGTCGGCGGATTGGGATATGTGTCTGGACCAGAACGTGAAGCTGTCGGGGATTTTGAATGGGAAGGCAATTCCGCACTGGCTGGATGTTTGGGGGGATAACTCGAAGCACGACTGGCCGCTTTGGGAGAGGATGGCGGGGAAGTATTTTTGAGTGGCATCGATTGCGTCGAATCAAAGCGAAAAGCAGGTTCCTGACCGGGCTTTCAGCCCGGTTCGGAATGACAACACCGTTAAGTCAGGAATGGAGATGAAGTCGTGAAGAAGATTGGCGTTTTGTTTGGGATGGAGAATACGTTTCCGCCGGCATTGGTCGAGAAGATTAACTCGATGGGAGTCGAAGGCGTGGAGGCGGAGTTTGTGAAGATTGGCGGGATTCGGATGGATGAGCCGAAGAAGTATGCGGTGATCATCGATAGGATTTCGCAGGATATTGAGTTTTACCGAGCCTATCTTAAAAATGCCGCGCTGCAGGGGACGATTGTGGTGAACAATCCGTTCTGGTGGACGGCGGACGATAAGTTTTTTAATTATGCGCTGGCCCACAAGATGGGCGTGGCGATTCCGCCAACGGTGATTCTGCCGCATAACGAGCATCCCGAGGGAACGACGGATCAGTCGATGCGGAATTTGATGTTTCCGCTGAACTGGCAGGAGTTGTTTGACTATGTGGGGTTTCCGGCGTTTTTGAAACCTTATTCTGGGGGCGGATGGAAGCATGTTTATCACGTGCATAATCCGGAGGAATTTTTTCATCATTACAACCAGACGGGGCGGCTGTGCATGACGCTGCAGCATGGTGTGGAGTTTGACGAGTATTACCGGTGCTACGTGGTGGGGCAGGAAAAAGTGCACATCATGAAGTACGACCCGAAGGCGCCGCATCATGAGCGGTATGTGAAGGGAAATCCGGCGCCGTCGACTTCGGCGTTGAAGGAGCGGATTGAAAGGGACGCTCTGGCACTGTGCCGGGCTTTGGGGTACGACTTGAATACTGTTGAGTTTGCGGTGGAGGGTGGAGTGCCGTATGCGATTGACTTTTTGAATCCGGCGCCGGATGCGGAGATTACTTCGGTGGGGCAGGAGAATTTTGACTGGATTGTGAATGCGGTCGCGGAGATGGCGGTGAAGATGGCGCTGAGTGGGGAGAATCCGGTGAAGGAGTTGCGGTGGGCGGAGTTTTTGGCGGGGGCGGCTTCGGCGAAGGCGGAGAAGAAGGGTGAGCCGGAGTGGGTCGCGGCGCGGAAGCGGAAGCCGGGTGCGAAGTAGAGACTTTCGTTCTTCTTCGAGAGAACTCCCTGACGTCGCGCGGGGACTGCATCGAGGGTAGGGATCCTTCGACTGCGTAAGTGCTTCGCTTCGCGGAGCACTTACTTCGCTCAGGATGACAAGGCCTTCGGGGGTCTCATGCGGAGAGGGAAAGTCGCGAAGACAGTGGAGGAATATCTGGAGAGCACTCCGGAGCCGGCACGGTCGACCCTGAAACATGTTCGGGTGGTGATTCGCGCTGTGGTGCCCAAGGAGACGACTGAGGTGATCAGCTACGGGATGCCGATGTTCAAGTTTAACGGGATGCTGGTGGGGTATGCGGCGTTTAAGAATCATTGCAGTTTGTTTCCTACCGGCTCGGGGGTGCTTGATCGGTTTGAGAAAGAGTTGAAGGGCTATCGGACTTCGAAGGGGACGATTCAGTTTCCTCTCGATCGGCCTTTGCCGGATGCGCTGGTGAAGAAGATTGTGCGGGCGCGGGTTAGGGAGAATCGGGAGTGGGACTGAGGAGTGCGTTGTTATACTGTTACCGGCGGTTTTGCCCACCCTTTCGCAAAGTGCGCGAAAGGATGGGGCACCCGCGGTTGTGGTTGCGGCGGCGAACAGCAGGTTCCTCACCGGGCTTTCAGCCCGGTTCGGAATGACAAGATTTCAACAATGACAAGACTCGAATAGTGACCGGGCTTGAACATGACCAGACTCTGAATCATGACAAGACTTCAATAAATTTTAAGACTTGAAGCATGACTCCTACTTTTACGATCGGGATTGAAGAGGAATATCAGACCGTTGATCCGGCTACGGGGGAACTGCGGTCGCATATTCAGGCCGAGCTTCTGCAGAAGGGGAAGATGTTGCTGCAGGAGCGGGTGAAGGCGGAGATGCATCAGTCCGTCGTCGAGGTGGGGACGGGGATTTGCCAGAACATTAAGGAAGCCAAGGCGGAAGTGAAGATGCTGCGGCGCGGGATTGTGAAGCTGGCCCGGGAGAACGGGCTGCGGCTGGCGTCAGTGGCCACACATCCGTTTTCGGATTGGCGGACGCAGGAGATTCATCCCGACGACCGTTATAAGGGAATTGTTGAGGACCTGCAGCTGGTGGCGCGGGCGAATCTGATTTTTGGGCTGCATGTGCACATTGGGATTGAGGATCGCGAGACGGCGATCCACATGATGAATCATGCGCGGTATTTTTTGCCGCATATTTTGGCGCTGTCGACAAATTCTCCGTTCTGGCTGGGGATGAATACCGGGTTGAAATCGTACCGGTGCAAGGTGTTTGACAAATTTCCGCGGACGAACATTCCCGATTATTTCCCGAGCTGGGGCGAGTATGACAATTTCATCAAGTTGCTGATCAAGACGAACTGCATCGACAACGCGAAAAAGATCTGGTGGGACATTCGGCCGCATCCATTTTTCAATACGATTGAATTTCGGGTGTGCGACATTCCCATGCGGGCGGACGAGACGATTGCGATTGCGGCGCTGATTCAGGCGACCGTGGCGAAGCTGTACAAGCTGCATACTGCGAACCAGGGGTTTCGGCTCTACCGGCGGGCGCTGATTATGGAGAACAAGTGGCGGGCGTCGCGGTACGGGCTGGACGGCAAGATGATTGATTTCGGCAAGCAGACGGAAGTGCCGACGCGGGATTTGATTCATGAGTATCTGGAGTTTATCGACGATGTGGTGGATGAACTGGGATCGCGCGAAGAGTTGAATTACATTCACAGGATTCTGGAGCATGGCAGCGGGGCCGACCGGCAGCTGCGGGTGTTTGAGGAGACTGGAGATTTGAAGAAAGTTGTCGATTACATCATAGGAGAGACGGAAGCCGGGCTCGAGGAAGAGCCGGCTGACGTACGAAAAGTAGGGTAATGAGCGATTCTTTAGAGCGAGTGAATTCTTCTGATCAAGTCAAACTCCCCGCTCAAGCGAAGCTTGAACGGGGCACCCTCGACATTCCTTTTGATCCTGAGTACGCGCCGGGGGCTTTTAACGCGGTGAATGTTTGTCTGCGGGTGCAGGCGGGTGAGCAGGTTTGCGTGATCACTGACGAGGCAACGATTGAGATTGCGGCGGCGGTGGCGCGGGAACTGGAAAAAATCGGCGCGCCATATCATGCGTGGGTGCTGGAGGAGTGGGCGGAGCGTCCGCTGAGGGATTTGCCGGGGGCCATTCTCGAGGATCTCGAGACCAGTTCGGTTTCGATTTTTGCGGTGCAGGCGCAGACCAACGAGCTGCGGTCGCGGATTCAGATGACGGAAGTCGTGAACCGGCGCAAGATTCGCCACGCGCACATGGTGAACATTAACCGGCAGATCATGCTGGAGGGGATGCGGGCGGATTTCCAGAAAGTCGACCGGCTGAGCGCCAAAGTGATTGCCATGGTGCGCAAGGCGTCAAAGGTGCGGGCGCAGACGGCGGCGGGGACCGACCTGACGGCGGATTTGAATCCAGATTACAAGTGGCTGAAGACCAGCGGGATTATTTCTCCGGAAAAGTGGGGGAATCTGCCAGGTGGGGAGATTTTTACGACACCCGGCGAGGTGAATGGGACGTTCGTGATTGACGGAGTGGTGGGGGATTATTTGTGCGCGAAATTTGGGAACCTGCAGGAAAATCCGCTGACCGTGCGGATGAAGGGGAACCGGCTCACTGAGGCGCATTCGGAGAATCGCGAACTGGAAAATGATTTCTGGAAGTATACGCATACGGACGAGAACAGCGATCGGGTTGGCGAGTTTGCCATTGGAACGAATATTGATTTGAAGGAAGTGATTGGACAGATTCTGCAGGATGAGAAATATCCTGGAGTGCACATTGCGTTTGGGAATCCTTATGGGGCGCATACGGGGGCGCAGTGGGATTCGACTACACATATTGATGTGGTGGGGCGGAAGTTTAATATCTGGGTGGATGACGAGCAGATTATGCGGGACGGGAAGTTTTTGGTGGAGGCTTAGGGCCTCTGGCTTTTGATTTTGGAGCGAAGTGCAGGAGTTGGAGTGGCGTCGGCGAGAAGCAGGTTCCTCCACTCGCTTCGCTCGGTCGGAATGACAAGGGTTTGTGGTGGGGTATAGGGATCCTTCGACTTCGCAAAAACGCCGACTTTGTCGGCGTTTTTTGCTACGCTCAGGATGACAGGATCGCATGATTCCCTTTCTTCGAAAGCAATTTAACGACGGGTTCACTCCGGAGAAATATTCGGCGTTTTTGCGGCGGGTGGATGAGGTCTCTGGGACGCATGTGCAGTTTCGGCTGTCGGAGACGCCTTGCTTTTTTCCTAAATCGCTGATTGATCGGATGGCTTCGGATGGGGCGGAACTGATTCGGCAACTGGTCGACAATCCTGTTTATCTTGCGAAATCCGATGAGGCTGTGCCGGCGGAGTTTAAGGTTCCGAATGAGCCGGATCATCCGATGTTTGTGCAGGTGGATTTTGGGTTGGTGCGGGATGCTGCTGGCGAGTTGCGGCCGAAGCTGGTGGAGTTGCAGGCGTTTCCTTCGTTGTATGCGTATCAGGGGCCGCTGGCGGAGGCTTATTTGGATGTATATGGGCTTCGGGAACCGGGACGGCTGCCGGAGGAAAGCAGGTTCCTCACCGCTGCTTCGCACCGGTTCGGAATGACAAAGCAAGAGGCTCGGCCAGCAGGCTCTGAGCTGAAGTATTTCCTCGGCGGGCTCGGTACAAACTCTTATACCGAGCTTTTGCGGCGGGCGATTGTGGGGGAGCATGATCCGGAGAATGTGATTTTGATGGAGATTGATCCGACGCACCAGAAGACGCTGCCGGATTTTCTGCTGACCGAGAAGATGCTGGGGGTGCGGGCGGTCGATATAGTCGACATCCGAAAAGATGGGGCGCGGCTTTATTATGAGCGCGGCGGGAAGCGGGTGCCGATCGAGCGGATTTATAACCGGGCGATTGTCGATGAACTGGAGCGCAAGCATGTGAAGCTTGGGTTTGACTGGCGTGACGATCTGGATGTGGAGTGGGCAGGGCATCCGAATTGGTATTTTCGGATTTCGAAATTTTCGATCCCTTATTTGCAGCATGTGTCGGTGCCGAAGACCGTTTTTTTGGACAGCTTGTTTCTGGATGGGCTGCCGGAGATTCCTGCCGATCTTGAGAATTATGCGCTGAAGCCGCTGTATTCGTTTGCGGGGCTGGGGGTGGTGATTGCTCCGACGAAAGAGGATATTGCGGCCATTCCGGCGGAGAAGCGGCCGTATTACATTTTGCAGGAGCGGATGCATTTTGAGCCGGTGATTGCGACTCCGCTGGGCGGGACCAAGGCGGAGGTGCGGGTGATGTATGTGTGGCTGGATGAGTTGACGCCGGTGCTGACGATTATCCGCATGGGGCGGGGGTTGATGATGGGCGTGGATCACAACAAGAATATGGAGTGGGTGGGGGCGTCGGCGGGGTTTTATCTGGAGTGATGCTCGGGGGCTGAAGCCCTGATATTTCTTTGCGCTTTACGCGGCGCTGAAGCGCCGCTCTTCCACTCAAATCCCCACCCTTCGACTCCGCTCAGGGCAGGCTTTCTCGCGCAAGGGGCGCGCGAGAAATGGGGCACCCGTCGCCGACTGATTTTTCTATTTCAGTTTCACGAAGAGCAGGACGAAGATGGCCCAGATTCCTACGGTGATGGGGAACTGGACCACGGCGGCGTCGCGCATGGGGCCGCCTCGGGGTAGGGCAAATGTCAGCAGCATCATGGCAAGAGCGGTGAGCACTCCGACGGCAAATCTGCTTTTCCAGGTCATTTTTGTTTTCCCCCTCTCAACTTAATCGACGTGAATCCTTCGCGGGCAGGCAGAGATTGTACACCCGGATCCAGTTTCAAGATCTTTAACCACTAAGGACACGAAGGTCCACGAAGGAAACCATGCCGGGGGAACTGCCTTGTTGGGCGAGGGCATTCCATGCCGGCTTATGCGGAGGCGGTTTCCAGGCGGCGGCTGACGAGAATTCCGGCGGCGATCAAGGCGATTGTGAGGGCTACCATGAAGACCATCCATCCCCAATATTGCATGGGATGGCGGAGGGCGCGGATGACCTGGCGGCCGTAGTGGTCGGCGACGTAGGCGATGGCGGAGTAGCGGAGGACGCGGCCGATGGTGACGAGGGCGAGAAATTTTCCCAGGGGATAGTCCGATGCGCCGGCGGCGGCGAAAAACATGCTGGTGGGAGTGGGGATGGGGATTGCTGTTGATGCGAAGAGAGTTCCTGAGCCCCAGCGCTTGAACAGCTTGAGAAATTTGGCCAACTTGGTCTTTTTGAATTTTTTGTCGAGGTAGGCGGAGCCGGCTTTACGCGCTACGCGGAAGGTTAGGAAGGCTCCTAGGACCGAGCCGGCGGTCGCCGTCGCGGCGTATTCATACCAGGGATCGCGGTGACTGGCGGAGAGGACGGCGGTGAGGATGTCGGGACCGCCGAAGGTGGGAAGCGGAGAGCTGTCGAGGACGGCGAGGAAGAAAAGGCCGAGGGCTCCGAGGTGGCGGAGAGTGGCGGCGAAGGTGCGGGGAACGGGGCGCCTGCGGGCCGGAGCGAGGAAGTTCAGCATGTTGGGAATATATCAAGTGTGGCGGGAACCACGGGGCTAAAGCCCCCGCATCAATTTTTGGATGCTTGACGCGGCGCTGAAGCGCCGCTCTTCCACGGTGCGGGCGGCGTTCGGTGGCAACGAGCACAAATCGGTGGGACTGCCAGCAAAAAGCAGGTTCCTCGGTCGCCGTCGCTTTCGCTCCGGCTCGCTCGGAATGACAACGATAGATTGTCCGGCTTTTCAGCAGGCGGGCTTTAATCGGGCAGTGATTTGACTGCGTGCTCCGGCGACCGGATCAGCTGATTCGTTTGACGATGGTGGTTTCGAGGACTTTGCCGTTGGGGCGCAGGAGTTGCATTTTGTTGCCGCGGAGGCGGACGGGGACGGAGACGCCGGGGGCGAATTCGCCGGGCTGGTAGTCGGAAGAGGCGGGGTCGTATTCGCCGACATAGGCGGCGCCGTTGACTTTGACGACGATGGCGGTGCGGCGGGGGGCAGGCTCGGTGAATTCGCGCATGATTTCGTGTTCGGCTTGCGCCCAGTTTTCGAGGTCGTGGCCGGGAATTTTTCCGTTGCGGATGTAGATTTCTTCGGCGCGGCGGCGAATGGCTTCCTGCAGGTCGGTGGGGGCTTGGGCGGCGGCGTTCATGATGGGGAAATCTCCTAACTGGGCAGAAATTCCGGCTGTCCTTCTTTCATAATATTGGGTTAACAGAGCGGTGGTAAGGCTAGTTGGCTCACCGATGGACGTGGGGAGGGCAAGAGTGGGAATTAGCGGTGCTTGCGCCCGGAACGGGACAGCGGCTGTGGTTCGAATCCCTCGGCGGCTGAAGCCGCTAGAGTTAGAGGGACCTTTATCGCAGCGCTGGAAGCGCTGCGCCACCCGAAGACAGATTTGATTCACTGCGTGAAAGCGGTGCATTGCGAGGGCGATTCAGTCGCCTCGCTGAACGAGTTGTGCAGTGGCAATTTGGGCGCTGCACCGAGATGGTGCGGATGAACTCATCTGGCTGTAGGCCTTGGGAAATAGGGGAGTTGACCGGATTCGGCTGGGGGCCTAACATTACCGCCTAAGCAAGGTCGCGCCTCTCATGATCGGCCAGCAGGTCTCTCATTACCGCATCCTTGGCAAGCTTGGCGGCGGTGGCATGGGAGTGGTGTATGAGGCTGAGGATCTGAAGCTAGGGCGGCACGTTGCGCTGAAGTTTATTCCCGAAAATCTGATCGGCGATCCTAAGTCGCTGGAGCGGTTTACGCGCGAGGCGCGGGCAGCGTCGCAACTGAATCATCCCAACATCTGCACGATTCATGGCATTGAGGATAACAACGGGCATCCGTTCATCGTGATGGAAAAGCTCGATGGCGAGAGCCTGAAGGCTCACATCGCGGGGCATCCGATGGCGGTGGAGGAAGTGCTTGATGTGGGCGTGCAGGTAGGCGACGCGCTGGTGGCGTCGCATGCCAAGGGGATTGTGCATCGCGACATTAAGCCGGCGAATATTTTTCTGACGCCGAGCCATCAGGTGAAGGTGCTCGACTTTGGGCTGGCGAAGCTGGTCAATAACCTGGGAACCGAGGACGACCCCGCGGCGGACAATTCGCTGACTGCGGTGGGAGTGATTCCGGGAACGGCGGTGTATATGTCGCCGGAACAGGCGCGCAGTGAAACCATTGACGCGCGCAGCGACCTGTTTTCGTTCGGGGTGGTGATGTATGAAATGTCCACGGGGAAGAAGCCGTTCACGGGAAATAATTCGCTGGTCACGCTGGATGCGGTGCTGCATTCGAAGCCAACGCCGCCGCGGGATTTGAATCCGAAGATTCCGATTGAGCTGGAAGGGATCATCGGGAAAGCGATGGAAAAGGACCGCAACCATCGCTACCAGAGCGCGGCGGAGATGCGGTCGGACCTGGCACTGCTGAAGCGCGAGACCGAGTCGGGGACGATCAAGACTGGAAGCGCCGTGACCGTCAACCTGCGGGCGGCATCGAGAACGTTTGGACACAGTTCACGATTGATGACGTGGCTGCTGGTGGGAATGGCAGGGTTGCTGCTGGCGGTGCTGGCTGCGGTGGGGGCGTGGTGGTACAACCACCGGGAAGTGGCGAACGCGGAGCAGCGTAATTCGATTGCGGTGCTGCCGCTGCAGAATATGAATGGGGATTTCAACATCGACTATTTGCGCTTCGCGCTGGCCGATGAACTGTCGAGCGTGTTGACGTATTCGCGATCGCTGGAGGTGCGGCCGTCGTCTGTGACGCGGAAGTATGTGTCGCTGGATGTGGATCCGAAAAAAGTGGGGCGGGAGCTACGCGTGGGACGGCTGCTGCAGGGGCACTTCATGAAGCAGGGCGATTCGCTGACGGTGACGCTGGAGGCGATTGACGTGCCCACCGAACGTCTGCTGTGGCAGGCCACGGTCACGGCGAAAGCCGAGGATCTGATCGGATTGCAGGAGCAGTTGACCACGCAGGTGGAGCATGGGCTGCTGCCGATTCTGGGTGGGGCGGGCGGAGTGGAGTCGGCGGCTTCGCGGCCGAAGAATCAACAGGCCTATGATTTCTATTTGCGCAGCGTGGCGGTGCCGCATGATCCGGCACCGAATAAGGAAGCGATCAGGATGCTGGAGTGGGCGGTGGGCATCGACCCGAACTATGCACCGGCATGGGAAGCGCTGGGGCAGAGATATTACTGGGACTCGATTTATGGCGGGGGCGGCGAGAGTGTGTTCCAGAGATCGAATAAGGCGTATGAGCGGGCGTTGAGCCTGGATCCGAATCGCATGATGGCCGCGGGCAACCTGATCACGGCACGGGTGGAGCGCGGAGACCTGGGAAGGGCTTACGATGCGGCGACGGACCTGGTGCGGCGGCGTCCAGAGAGCGCGGATGCGCACTTCGCTTTGAGTTATGTGCTGCGCTATGCGGGGATGCTGGAACAGTCGGGGAAGGAGTGCAACGAAGCGCGGCAACTGGATCCGGGAAATTTTGCGTTCCGGTCGTGCGCGTGGTCGTTCCTGGAGATGGGCAAGACCGACCGGGCGATGGACTTTGTGCATCTGGATGCGGGGTCGGAATGGGCGGCGTGGGTGACCCCTTATGTTTTTCTGGCGGAGGGAAATGTGACGGAGGCGCGAGGGGCCGCAAGGAATATGGCGAAGACTCCGACTTATCATCGCGAGTTGATGGAGGCATGCACGACGGCGCAGCCTCCGGCGGACCTGGCGCGGATTGTGCGGGAGAACGAAGCGTCGGTGACGATCGAGCCTGATCCGGAGGCGTGGTATCACGTGGCAGCGTTGATGGCGCGCTGCGGGCAGAGTGAGCCGGCGCTGCGCTTGCTGAAGCTCGCGGTGCAGCAGAATTATTGCGCGTACACGGCGTTGCTGGATGATCCGCTGCTGAAGGACTTGCGTAAGGATACGAAGTTTGACGAAGTGCTGACGGCTTCGAGTAATTGCCAGGCGGTGTTGAAGGAAGGGCGGCAGTGAAAAGAAGCTGCTAGCTGCTAGCTGCTAGCTTTTGGTTTTGGTTCCAGCCTGATTTGTTCGACTTTCAGAAAACTTATATGACGAAGGTTACACGCCGGACGGTGCTGCGGTCTTCGATTTTGGGAGCGGTGGCTGCGGTCGTTCCTGCGGTTGTCGCTGGGGCTGATACTGTGGCGCGCAAGGGACGGATTCGTCAGTCGGTGTGCCAGTGGTGTTATCCGCAGATTCCGGTGGAGCGACTGGCGGAGTATGCGGCGAAGATAGGGCTGCGGGGAGTGGATTTGCTGCAACCGGAGGAGTATGAGATTCCGCGGCGGTACGGGCTGGTTTGCACGATGGGATATGCGGGCGGCGGTGAGATCGGGAAAGGTTTGAACCGCGTGGAGAATCATGCTGCGATCGAGCAGGGATTTCGCGCGAACATTCCGCGGGCGGCCAAGGCTGGGGTTCCGAACGTGATCACATTTTCGGGGAATCGCGGCGGGATGGCGGATGAGGAAGGCGCGCGAAATACTGTCGCGGGGCTGAACCGGGTGAAGAAAATTGCGGAGGATCGCGGGGTGACCATCTGCATGGAGTTGCTGAACAGCAAGCGCGATCATCACGATTACATGTGCGATCACACCGCGTGGGGCGTGCGCGTGGTGGAGGAAGTGAACTCGCCGAATGTGAAGTTGCTGTATGACATCTACCACATGCAGATTATGGAAGGCGATTTGATCGAGACGATCCGGCGGAATATTCAGTGGATCGGGCATTTTCACACGGGCGGAGTGCCGGGGCGGCATGAACTCGATGGGACACAGGAAGTCGAGTGGGACGGGGTGATGCGGGCGATCGCCGATGCGGGGTTTCGCGGGTACGTGGCGCATGAGTTCTTGCCGACGGGGGATGCGAGGGAGTCGCTGCGGAAGGCGGCGGAGTTGTGTGACGTTTAGACCGCGCTGGCTAACGGACCCGGGGGCTAAAGCCCTTTCAATTTTCCTCGCTTTACGCGGCGTTAAAGCGCCGCTCTTCCACGGTTGTGAACGCATTTTTTCAACAAGCGTCAGATGGCTAGAGGCTCCCGCCGCGGGCGCCGAGACGGCAGAGCTACTCGAAAGAATTTGCGTCGGAGTGGTAGTAGGGCCCATCCTTGTAACGTGAGATATTTGGGGAGTTTAAGCCCGTTGCGGCGCGGCCTGCGCCGCGTTTCTTTTATACTTCAGGGCATGCGATTTTTCGGCGCAACGTCGATTTTTTCCCTGGTGATCCTTGCTCTCGTGATACCCACCCTTGCGCAAAATGCGCGCAAGGATGGGGCACCCTCTGCGGATTCAGCTTCCGCAAATTCATCTTCCTTAATCCCGGGTGCTCAGATGTTTTTCGATGTAGATCCTCCCGGACTTTTGTATCAAGGGACACCGGCGCCGATTCCGCAGGATCAAGGCATGGCCGGACTGCGGCTGGAATTGTTGCGGCTGGGGACTACGGCGCGGTTGATGCAGGTGGTGGCGCATCCGGATGACGAAGATGGCGGGATGCTGACGCTGGAGACGCGCGGGCGCGGGGTGAGCACGCTGCTGATGACGCTGAATCGCGGTGAGGGCGGGCAGAACAAGATTGGCAGTAATTTGTCGGATGTGCTGGGCGTGCTGCGGGCGGAGGAGTTGCTGGCTTCGGATCAATATTACGGAGTGCAGGAGCGGTTTTCGCGGGTGGCGGATTTTGGGTTTTCGAAATCTGCTGAGGAAACTTTTCAGAAGTGGGGCGGGCATGATACGGCGCTGGCCGACATGGTGCGTGTGATTCGGACGTTTCGTCCGGATGTGCTGGTGGCGCGGTTTTCGGGGACGGATCGGGATGGGCACGGGCATCATCAGGCATCGAGCATTCTGGCGAAAGAAGCCTTCCGTGCGGCGGCTGATCCGAAGCGGTTTCCGGAGCTGATTGCGGCCGGCCTCGAACCGTGGCAGGCGAAGAAGCTTTATATCGGAAACGTGTGCGGGTTTGGCGTCCAGAATTGTGAAGACGAGAAATGGACTTTGAAGCTGAACACGGGCGAGCGCAATGCGGATTTGGGCACGGGATACCTGCAGTTCGCGATGCAGGGACTGCGGCATCAGCTGTCGCAGGGAGCGGCGGGTTGGACGATTGATCCGGGGGACTGGTTCACGTTTTATCAGTTGGTGGATTCGGTGATTCCGTCGACCCTGGACAAGGATGGGCATGAGAAGAGTTTTTTTGATGGGATTGATACGAGTTTGATGACAATGGCGCCATTTGTTTCGAAGGAGAAGCAGCCTTCAGACATACGGCTGCAGTTGGCAGAGATCACAAAGCAGGTTGTGGCCGCGGCGCGAGCGGCGAAAGCAAATGACGGGTCGGCTGCGATTACTCCGTTGATGAAAGCTGTGCGTGGGCTGAACGATGTTCGCTCTGAGATGCTCGCGTGGCGGTTCGGTGCTCCGAATATATCCGGTCCCGCAAAGGGGGTGGCGGAGAGGATGGCGTCGGTCTTCCTGGATCGGATCGCGGAAAAGCAACAGCAGGCGGAGACGGCGCTGAATCTGGCGCTCGGCGCGACGCTTTCGGCGGATGTGTCGTCTGACGGCAAGAGCAGCGACGGCGGACACGAGGTTCACGTGCTGAAAGAGGCGGACGCGCTGACTACGGTTTCGCCGGGGCAGGAATTTCTGGTCGCGGTGAAGTTTCACAATGGATCGAAACTGCCGCTGATGGTTGATCACATTAAGCTGGAAGTGCCGCAGGGATGGAACACGATCAGCGGGAAAACGCGGCCGGAAACCATAAAGCCGGGGGAGGATTTGCACGCGGACTTCCGGTTGCGTGTGCCGAAGGACGCGGCGTACACGCGGCCGTACTGGCATCGGGATAATCCGGATGTTGAGGCGGTGAATCACATTGATAACGAGAAGTATGCGACGCTTCCCTTCCCGCCTCCGGCGCTGCGGGCGCGCGTGGAATATTCGGTGGGTGGGACAGGCGCGACGGCGAGTACGAGTACGACGAGGAACGGAGTCACGTCCGTAGTCGTCACGCCGTTTCTGGACGATGCGGGGAAGCGGCGGGAACGTCCGCTGGCGATTGTGCCGGCATTGTCGGTGATGCTCGAGCCGGGGACGCAGGTGATTTCGACGCATAACGGATCGACTTCGAGCGTGGTGGTGGGCATCACGGGAAACGTGAACAAGGGGGACCTGGTCAAACGCGTTGGTTCGTTGAAGCTCGAGCTGCCAGCGGGTTGGAAGTCGGAGCCGGAAGAGTTCTCGATGGAGTTCACGCGGCGGGGTGAGAAGCAGGAACGCACGTTCAAAATTATTCCGTCTGGTCTGCAGGAGGGGCGCGCGACCATTCGCGCAGTTGTGCTGTGGGACGGGCGCGAGTACAGCGAAGGGTACACGCTGGTGACGCGTGAAGACCTGGGGAGTTTTTATTATTACCAGCCGGCGCGGCAGCGGGTGAGCATTGTCGATGTGCAGGCGCCGCACGATCTGAAAGTTGGCTACATTATGGGCGCAGGCGATGACATTCCTACGGTGTTGAAGCAGGTGGGGATGGACGTCACGATGATTCCGGCGGAAAAGATTGCAACCGAGGATCTGAACAAGTTCGGGACGATCGTGCTGGGAATTCGCGCGTATGACACGCAGAAAGATGTTGTCGCGAACAACAAGAAGCTGCTCGATTTTGTTTCGGCGGGCGGAACGCTGGTGGTGCAGTACAACACCGGGACGGACGAGTTTAACTCCCACAAGCTCACTCCTTATTCTGCGGAACTGAGCCGGGCGCGGGTTTCGGTGGAAGAGGCTCCGGTGGAGATTCTGAAGCCGGAGGATTCGGTGTTTCATTATCCGAATACGATTACCGCTCGCGATTTCGATGGGTGGGTGCAGGAGCGGGGATTGTACTTCATGGATCAGTGGGACGATCATTTCACGGCGCTGCTGTCGTGCCATGATCCGGGAGAAGATGCGCAGAAAGGCGGGTTGTTGAGGGCGCAGTATGGCAAGGGAACTTATATTTATGCGGCGTATGCTTTTTTCCGGCAGTTGCCGGCGGGGGTGCCGGGGGCGGTACGGTTTTATGTGAATTTGTTGAGCGCGGGACATGAAAAACAGTAGCCAGTTGCCAGTACCCAGTTGCCAGTAAGACAGCGCACTTCTGGGGCTAAAGCACCTCAAGAAAAGAAAGGCCTATCGCAGCGCTGAGGGCGCTGCGCAACCCAAAATCGCAGCTGACCTTCAAGAATCGCGGCGCATCTCTACGAAATGCAGGCTTCCTCGGAATCCTCTTCACAACCCGGCGCGGGGTCTCCCAGTCTCATCCGCGGGATGGGGCTGTGGTCGGCGACTGCGCTGAACATGATCGATATGATCGGCGTGGGGCCGTTCATTACGATGCCGCTGGTGGTGAGTGCGATGGGCGGGCCGCAGGCGCTGCTGGGTTGGATTGCGGGCGCGCTGCTGGCGGTTTGCGACGGGTTGGTGTCGGCGGAGTTGGGGGCGGCGCTGCCGGCTTCAGGTGGATCGTATCGGTATTTGCGCGAGATGTATGGGCCGCAGAAATGGGGACGGCTGATTTCGTTTCTGTTTATCTGGCAGGTGTCGTTTTCGGCGCCGCTGTCGATTGCTACGGGCTGCATCGGGCTGGCGGGATATGCGGCGTATTACTGGCCGGAACTCGATACGGTGCTCGCGCATCATGATGCGGCGGCGCATGTTCCGGGGCTGGGAACGCTGCAGGCCAGTTGGATCGTCACGCCGGGAACTGCCGTTGCGGTTTTGATTTGCTTTTTTACGGTGCTGCTGCTTTACCGGAACATTACGGCTATCGGGCGGCTTTCGAAAATATTGTGGTTTGGCGTGATGGGGACGATTGGCTGGATCATCTTCGCCGGGCTGACGCATTTTAATGCCGCGCGGGCGTTTGATTTTCCTCCGGGGGCGTTCACGATTTCCCACAAATTTCTGACCGGGCTGGGCGGGGCGATGGTCTATGCAACCTACGATTACTGGGGCTACTACAACGTCGCCTTCCTGGGTGACGAGATCAAAGACCCGGAAAAGAATATTCCGCGCGCCCTGTTGCTTTCTATTCTGCTGGTGGCGTGTCTATATCTGATGATGAATGTCTGCGTTCTCGCAGTTATACCCTGGCGGGAGATGCTGCAGGCGGGACAGAACAACACTGGCCTATACGTTGTGTCGCTGTTTATGCAGAGGGTGTATGGGGCGTGGGCGGCGCGGCTGGTGACGGGGCTGGTGATTGTGACGGCGTTTGCGTCGGTGTTTTCGCTGATGCTGGGATATTCGCGGGTGCCGTATGCGGCGGCGAAGGACGGGAATTATTTCAAAGCGTTTGCGAGAGTGCATCCGGTGCACCGGTTCCCGCATATTTCGCTGCTGGCGCTGGGAGTGGTGGCGGCAGCATTTTGTTTTCTGCGGTTGAAGGATGCGATTGCGGCGCTGGTGGTGATCCGGTTGATACTGCAGTTTCTGGTGCAGGCGGTGGGAGTGATTGTGCTGAGGTTCACACGGCCGGAGATGCGGCGGCCGTTTCGGATGTGGTTTTATCCCCTGCCGGCGCTGCTGGCTTGCGCGGGATTTTTGTTTATTTTGTTTGCTCGGCCCAATTGGCAGAAGGAGATGCGGTATGCGGCGGTGATTCTGCTGACGGGTGTGATCATTTATATGATCCGGGCGCGGAAGCATTCGGAGTGGCCGTTTGGGAGGGCAAAGGCTTAACCGCAGAGAGCACTGAGGACGTAGCCGGAGGGAGACTTTGGTTCGCAGTCTTGACGCGCTCATTACACAACGCCGTGCGTTCTTGCAGTAATATGAGGCGGGCAGTTGTGCGGTTTCGACTAACTTCAGGGGGAAACATGAGGAAGCGAGTGGGAATGGTGGCGGGCGGTTTGCTGATGCTGACGGTTGCGGCCGCGGCGCAGGCTGGAATGGCGAAGCAAGAACCTCGCACTGTGTCGCAGGTGCTGGACGCGACGGTCAGCAATGTGGAGCACGAGTTTGTTCCGGCGGCGGACGCCATGCCGGAGGACAAGTATGGATTTGCGCCGACCAACGGCGAGTTCAAGGGCGTGCGGACGTATGCGCAGCAGATCAAGCACGTGGCTGCGGTGAACTATCTTTTTGGAGCTGCGATTCTGGAGCAGAAGCCTCCGGTGAATACCGGCGATGAAGACGGGCCGGCCTCGATCACTTCCAAGGCCGACATCATGAAGTTTCTGAAAGACTCATTCGAGTACGTGCACAAGGCGGTCGCGACCATTAATGACAAGAACCTTGTGGCAACAGTGAAGAGCCCGTTCGGCGAAGGCTCGGTGACGCGGCTAGGGCTGGCCACTAGCGTGTCTGCGCACTGCTTCGACCACTACGGGCAGATGGTGGAATATCTGCGGATGAGCGGAATTGTGCCGCCGGCCAGCCGGTAGGAGCGAGCAGTTGCCCGGATAGCGGACGTGCTGCTTTGACCAGCACCAGATTTCCAGGAACAATTTCGTGCCTGCCCTCGTACATTTTTGGCATGCGAATTCGTATTGTTCCCGCCATTCTTCTTGTCTGGACACTCTCTGCGACCACACCCGGCTTCTGCTCTGATCTAGCTCTGGTTCACGCAAAAATTTACCCGTCACCGTCTGAGCCGGCAATCGAAAATGGTTCGGTCCTGATACATGGGGGCCGCATCGTTGCGGTGGGGCCGGCAGCAACCATCAAAGTTCCACGCCATGCGACCGTTATCGACTGCACCGGCATGGTCGTGACATCTGGCTTCTGGAACAGCCACGTGCATATCCTTTTGCCCGGCCTGCTCGGCGCGGAGAAACGTTCGTCGGAAGAGATCACTGCGCAACTGCAAGAAATGTTTACCCGCTGGGGCTTTACGACCGTCTTTGACATAGCGTCCGTGCTGAAAAACACGACTGTCATCCGCCGTCGCATTGAAAGCGGCGAGGTGAAGGGACCGAGAATTCTTACGGTCGGAGAACCGTTCTGGGGCAAGGGCGGAACGCCCGTATATGTCCGCGGGTTCCTCGAAGCCAATCACATTACGATTCCCGACGTTGAATCCACCGCGCAAGCGACTGAGCGGGTGCGCCAACAGATTCGCAACGGCGCCGACAGCATCAAGATTTTTGCGAATTCCATTGAGGCGGATGGCATTCTGACCATGCCTTTAGACTTGGCCAAGGCGATCGTGGTTGGAGCGCACCGGGCTGGCAAACCCGTCTTTGCTCATGTTTCGAATGACGAGGGTATCGAAGTTGCGGTTCAGAGCGGCGTCGATATCCTGGCACACACTACTCCCAGCGGCGATCCCTGGAGTGAATCTCTTGTCGAACGTTTTACGGCAGCGCACATGGCTCTTACTCCGACGCTGACTCTGTGGGATGTCGAAGGCAGGAAAGGCAAGGCGTCGCCCGACGAAATCGAGAGATGGATGAACCGAGCAGCACAGCAACTGAAGACTTTCTCCCAGGCCGGAGGCCAAGTCCTGTTCGGCACCGACGTCGGCTATATCGAACAGTCTGACACCACTGAAGAATTCACCTGGATGGCCCGTTCCGGACTGGGTTTCCAACAGATTCTGGCGACCCTTACCACGAACCCAGCGTCGCGATTCGGATATTCGAGCCACAGCGGGCGCGTCGCGAAAGGAATGGACGCCGACTTGGTGATCCTCAACGGCGATCCTGCGAGGGATATCGGCTCTTTTTCTAAGGTCCACCAGGTGGTACGCGGCGGGCAGGTCATCTATGCAGTCCGTTAGTTCTTAGTTCTGCCAGGCCTCCGGCTCGGACGCGAATCCTCCCCAACTTGCTAGGCGCGGCGACGGTGTTCGGGTTTGCCAGTGCGGACGAGGGCGCTGCGGTGCTCTTCGAAACTGAGGCTGGGATTCTGGGCAAAGCGTTCCGGATAGGAATGCAGGGCGCGCAGGAAGCACGCGATTTCTTTGCGCACATCTTCGTTGCCCAATCGTCGCTTGTTGGCCAGTTCTCGCATTTTGGGCTTCATTGCAACCCACCCCTGCCCGGCGCACTTCGGCGCTCCCGCTTCGGTACTTCAGCGGGTAGAAAGACTGAGGGCTCCAAAAAAGATCTCGTGCGGGGAGATTTAACCTATCTCAAAATGGAAGCGCTCGTATATGGCACGTTGGTGCCATGGCGCCGTTTTGTCAAGAGCCGGAGGGTCAGGACCTGCTCATTGAAGCGCGGGCGCCGTGAGAAGTGATGGACGTGGGAATGAGTTCGGCGCTGAGGTGATGTTGCGCGAGATGATCGGCGACGAGACGGCGGGTTTTCGCCAGCGCGGCACGGGGGGCGTTGTCCCGTGGGTCGAGAAAGATCAGTACCGAGGGGCCGGCGCCGCTCAAGACGGCTCCGAGAATGCCGGGCTTACCTTTGAGCTCCTGCAAGCACGGGAGCAAAGGACAGAGTGCGGCGCGATAGGGTTGGTGGATGCGGTCTTCGAGAGCCGAGGCGAGAAGATCGGGTCGGCCTTGGGTGAAGGCGGCGAGCAGGAGCATGGAGTTTTGCACGTTGAGGACGGCGTCGGCGCGCGAATACTGCGCGGGCAGGACGAGGCGGGCTTCTTTGGTGGAGAGGCTTTCGTCGGGCACGGCCAGCAGGAGCGGCCACTTGCCCTTGGGACGGATGCAGGCGACTTCGGCCTCGGCAACTGCATTCGACATGCGGGCGATGGTGAGGCCGCCCATCCAGCAGGCGGAGGCGTTGTCGGGGTGGTGCTCGCGGCGGGAAGCTTCGCCGATGATTTGCGCGTCGGTCCGGCGCAGGCGGCCGAAGTGGACTGCGAGAGCAATGCCCGCCAGGTGGGCGGCAGCGGACGAGCCGCAGCCTTTGCCGATGGGGATGTCGTTGTCGATTTTGAGAGACAGCGGCTGGAGTGGGCGGGCGGCCGATTGCAGGACTTCGCGGTAGGTGTTGAGGATGAGGTGGTCTTCGATGCGATCGGCGAGCTTGCCGCAGATTTCGCGGTCGCGGCCGCGGGCGGTGATGAAGAATTCTTGGGCGGTGCGGGCTTCGAGTTTGATGTAGAAATCCATGGCGAGCGCGGCCGCGTCGAAGGCGGGGCCGAGATTGGCGGAGGTCGCGGGGAGCGCGAGACGGAGGCGTTTCGGGTTTGGGGTTTTGGCGGGCATGTTCAATCTTTAATTCGGCTTTCGAATACCTCAGGGGCTAAAGCCCTGTTTCTCTTGAGGCTCTTTGACGCGGCGCTGAAGCGCCGCTCTTCCACGTCACTGCATAGGGCACTTTTGCACGCAGCCTTTAAAGCCCCGCCTTTCACTCGGGGCTGGGACAGAGCGCTTGAAGCGCTAAGCTACCCAAAAGCGCTACTTGATTTCGTCGCTCTTCGATCGCATCTCTCATCTTGGATTCGTGATCAGGGTCTCTCAGCTTGCTCTCTTTCCGCTTGCTCCAGTGTGCGAATCACAGCATCCAGCGTGGCGTCGAGAATAATTGGTGGATGGCGCAATGGCCTTAACGCAGCGCTCGCTTTTTCATCGACGCCGTCTTTGAATAAATCGCCGCGGTGGAATTCCATGGTGAAGTCGGGATCTTTCAGCAAGTTTCCAGTTAACACCAGGACCACGCTTTCTTCCGGCTTCACGAAACCCTGCTTCAGCAACTTTTTTAATCCAGCGAGCGTGACTGCGGAGGCAGGTTCGCAGCCGATGCCTTCGGCTCCGATCTCGGCTTTGGCCTGGGCGATTTCGATTTCGCTGACTTGTTCGCAGGCGCCGCCGGTGGCTTCTAGAACGTGAACGGCTTTCTTCCATGAAGCGGGATTGCCGATGCGGATGGCGGTGGCGCGGGTTTCAGCCTGCACGTTGACCAGGCGTTTGCCGCCGGCTTCGCGAAGAGTGCGGACCAGGGCGTTGGCGCCTTCGGCTTGGATGACCGACAACTTCGGCAGGCGCGGAATCAGGCCCAGGTCATGCATTTCCAGCAAGGCTTTGCCGATTGCTGAACTGTTCCCCAGGTTGCCGCCGGGGACGATGATGTGGTCGGGCGGCTGCCAGTCGAGTTGTTCGAGCAGTTCTAGCGCGAGCGTCTTCTGGCCTTCGAGACGAAAAGGATTGATCGAGTTCAGCTGGTAAACGGGTGCGCGCAGAACGAGTTCCTGCAGCAGGCGAAGGCATCCGTCGAAGTCGGTACGGAGTTGGCAAGTGACCGCGCCGTAGTCGAGAGCCTGGGAGAGTTTGCTCCAGGAGATTTTGCCTTCGGGAACGAGCACCAGGCTGCGCATGCCTCCCCGAGCGGCGTAGGCGGCCATGGACGCGGAAGTGTTGCCGGTGGAAGCGCAGGCGACCCAGCGAAATCCGGCGAGACGAGCGAAGGTTGCCGCAACGGTCATGCCGGCATCTTTGAAGGAGCCGGTGGGATTCAGTCCTTGATGCTTGGCGAAGAGGCGCGGCACGCCGGTGATGCGGGCGCACTGCGGGAGTTCATAGAGCGGAGTATTGCCTTCGCGAAGGGTGATGGCCTGGTGGTTGTTGTCGAGCGAGGGGAGCAGCTCGCGGAAGCGCCAGACTCCACTGAGATCGCTGGGGGATTGGGAGAGGCGACGTTCCCGCCAGATCGATTTCAGCCTTGCTGGGTCGAGGGAGACTTCTTTCCAGTCGGGATAAACAATTTCGAGCAGGTCGTCGCAATGCGCGCAACGGAAATTCTGAGCGGCGTGGTCGCTGAGATTGCCACACGCTACGCAACGAAACCGAAAGTTCGCTGGACGCACGCCGGGCGCTGAAGTGGCGGAGGGACACATGCTTCGATTTATTTCTTTCCCCGGAGATATTGGTCTGTCTTGTTGATCCAATCGGCACGGGGCGGGTTGAAGACGTCGAGGTCGACGGTGTCTTCGAGGGCTTCGGCTTTGTGGGGCATGTTCGAGGGGATGCAGAGAGTCTCGCCGGCGTGGACCACGATTTCCTGGCCGTCGATCCAGAATTTGAGCGCTCCTTCGAGAACGTAGGTGAGTTGCTCGTTGTGGTGGTGGTGTTCGGGGACGATGCAGCCTTTTTTGAGCAGCACGCGAGCGAGCATGATGCCCTGGCCGACTACGAATTGGCGCTGCAGGAGGGGCTTGAGGTCTTCGAGCGGAACGGTGTGCCACGGGATGTATTGCAGCGCGGGTTTGGCGGCAACGCGTTTGACGCGGGATTTTTTTACAGGACGAGACGCGGATTTCAATTTCGTTTTGAGTTTTGCTTTAACCATGTCGATTGCCTGTTGGGATTTTTTCTTTCGCCCCTACGGGGCTTAGTCTGTTATCCATCGGCGTCCCACGGCTTGCGCCGTGGGCTGTATTCTTTCGCCGCTTCGCGGCTGTGCGGCTCAGGTGTTCAATGGACTCGTCCGCCGTACAAGCTCACCGCGGTGTCGTGCAGGTAGGCGTGGGCCAGTTCCAGCGCTCGAGATTCGGTGATTTCGTTTTCTGAAACCATTTCGGCCAGAGCTGCGGCCAGCGCGGTGCGACTCGACTGCACGCCCAGCCAGTAGCTCTCTTCCGACCCCAGCACTTGATTGTAAGGGAAACAGTCGGTGCCGAAAGTGATCTTGTCGGGAAAAGTTTCGAGCCACATTTTGAGCGTGTCTTTGAAGGCGGAAGGATACTGGGCGAGTTCGCCGAAGGAGGAATCGAGGTAAACATTCTTCATGGCGGCGAGCCAGATGGCCTCCCGTTCCAGCGGGTAGCCACCGTGGATCATGACGAAAGTCGTGGAGGCGTAGCGCGGATCGCGTAATACCGTTTCGAGATTCATGATGTTGCTCTGCGACAGGTTGAAATAATCGCCAATGCCCACGGCGGAGTGGATGTGCACGGGCAGGTGCAGGCGTCCGCCTTCGGTGACGAGGTAACGGAAGATGAAGTCCTGAAAGGTGCGATAGTCTTTTTCGCTGGGGATTCCGCCGGCGACGTAGCGCTGGTAAATGTCTTCGGCTTGGGCGCGCGTGGGATCGCTGAAGGTTGTCGGACGAAAATAGGCGACCTCAAATTTCATGGCGATTCCGCCGCGCTTGGAATTGTCTTCCAGCACCTGACTGATGAATTTCAGATAGTCGCCGAACCCTGCGGGAAGTTTCGTGACGTTTTCTTGTTGCATCCAGCGATGCAGCATTTTTTCTTGTAATGGGATGAAGACGCCTTCGTCAGGATTGCGCGCGGTCTCGTGCTCGTTGTTGAAGGGCCAGAGAAAGGAATCGGCGAAGAAGACCCAGGGAAAACGTTTGGGGTCGAGGTAGTCGGGCATCATGGCGCGGTTGGCCACGGAACTCTCGGTATTCAACTTGTCGAGGATTGAGTTGAAGTAAGCCGTACCGGGAAATTGCTTTTTGAGTTCCGCTTTTTTGTCGAGCAGCCACTTCGCGTGCTCGGGGGAGAAGTCGGCGTAGGGATATCCGAACAAGGCCTTGGCGGCGGCGGCGAGTTCGGGATTATCATCGCGGGTGCGCAGGGGCAGGCTGGCGTTGGGAGGGGCGGCCATGGCGTCGATGTCGGGATCGTCGGCGAAGCCAGGGTGGGCGTGGTGGTCGAAGGCGGGAATTTTTTCAATCTGCGGGAGCAGGCGGTTGTAGATTTGCTGGACGTCCGGTCCGGGGAAGGGGCGAGCCTGAGCGGCGGAGAAAGCCGCGAGGTTGATCACGACAGAGAGAGCTAGTGCGCATATTGCGAATCGCATGCAGATTCCCTCGGAGGATAAAGCCCACAATCATCGGCGGCTGTGATCGCTGTGCTGAAGCGCTGCGCCACCCTAAAGCGCTACCCAAAAACAGCCTGAACGAAGCCAGGACTTCTTACAATCCTTTATACATGCCGCCGTCGACCAGGACGGTTTGGCCGGTCACGTAGGAGGCGCGCTCCGAGGCCAGCCAGACGACCGTTTCAGCCAACTCGCGGGGCTCGCCTAAACGTTTCAGTGGGGCGTCGGCAGCCCAGGCATCGAGAATTTCCTGTTCATTTTTTCCGGTAGCGGACGAGCGGGCTTTGGCCAGTTCCTTCAGACGATCTGTGGCCGTAAAGCCGGGGCCGACGTTGTTGACCAGGATTCCGTCTTTGCCGAATTCGTTGGCGAGACTTTTTACTAATCCCACGACGGCGGCTCGGACTGCGTTCGAGAGCACGAGGTCGGCTACGGGCTGCTTGGTGGTAATGGAAGTGATGGTGATGATGCGTCCCCAGTGATTGCGCTGCATGTGCGGAATGACTTCACGCGCGAAATAAAGCGTACTGAGGAAATTTAGTTCGAGAGCGCGTTGCCAGTCGTCGAGGGTGGTGGAGAGAAATCCTTTGGCAGGCGGGCCACCGGCATTGGTGACGCAGATGTCGACGGCGCCGAATTTGGCGGCGACTGCGGCGACGAAGCCGGCGACGGCTGCGGAGTCGGAGACGTCGAGGGGCTGGGCGAAGACTTCCGCGTTGTGCTGCTCTCTGATTTTTGCGGCGGCGACTTCGAGCGTCTGCGGGTTGCGGGCACACATGGCTACGCGGCAGCCCTCGGCGGCGAAGGCTTCGGCGGTGGCGAGGCCGAGTCCTTGACTGGACGCGGCTATGAGGGCTACGCGATTTTTTAGACCCAGGTCCATGAGTGGTGGAAGATAGGAGCCGCAGATTGAAGTGGGGATTATAAATGGTTGCGGGGCGCGGGTTCAGGGTGTGACGGGACTCGCAAAATTCCCCACTTCTCGCAAAGAGCGCGAGAAATGGGACACCCGGTCTGATCTTGATTCGCCATTAAAAAATCCCCACTCTAACGTCGCAAAGGACGCGACGTTAGAATGGGGCACCCGGCGCGGTTCAGATTTGACACCCAGGTGTGCATGGTCTGCTTTTGCTTGCTTGCGACGAATCGGCGCAATTACTCTTGGGAGTGAGGCAATCATGAAACGGAAAAATCTGCGCCCTGAAACCGAGGCTGTGCATGGAGGGGCTGATCTCGAAAAGAAAAATGGGCCGGTCGGCACGCCGATCTATCAGACGTCGACGTTTGAAGTGACCGACAACGACGAGCAGCAGCGCGTGACCACGACCGACCGATATTACACTCGGTGGGGAAATCCGACGATCACGGTCGCGGAGCAGGCGGTGGCGGCGATTGAGGGCGTGGAGGCGGCGCTTACGTTCGCCTCTGGCATGGGCGCGATTACTACGACCATTCTGGGGTTGCTGAAGGCGGGCGACCACATTGTGACGCAGCGCGATGTTTATGGTGGGGTGACGAAGTTTTTTTCCGAGTGGCTGCCGCGGGTGGGAATTGAAACTACCTTCGTTGACACGAACGATTTCGGGCAGCACGAGCGTGCGATACGTCCGAATACGCGGATGCTGTATCTGGAGTCGCCGACCAATCCGTCGCTGCGCGTAGTTGACCTGAAGAAGGCGGCGGCGCTGGCTCGGCAGCACGGGCTGCTGAGTATGATCGACAGCACGTTTGGAACGCCGATCAATCAGCATCCGGCGGAGTATGGCATTGACCTGGTGATGCACTCGGGCACGAAATATTTGAGCGGGCATGCGGATTTGACTTGTGGCGTGGTGTGCGGGCGGCAGGAATTGATGGATCGGATTTGGGAGACGAGGACGACGCTGGGCAATTGCATGGACCCGCATGCCGCGTGGATGCTGATTCGGGGGCTGAAGACGCTGGCGGTGCGCGTGGCGCGGCAGAACGAGAATGCGCTGCGGGTTGCTGAGTTTTTGGGGCAACATGGAAAAGTGCGGCGGGTGCATTATCCGTTTCTGAAGAGCCATCCGGAGTATGCCATTGCACGGGCGCAGATGAGTGGCGGCGGCGGCGTGGTGACGTTTGAAGTGGAGGGCGCGGGCGAGGACGCGCGGCGAGTGAGCGAAGCGATGCGATTGTTCGCGCTGGCTACGAGTTTGGGAAGCGTGGAGTCGCTGGTGTCGATTCCGGTGCTGACTTCGCATGCGATGATCTCGGCGGAACAGCGGGCGGAGATGGGCGTGAATGAGCAGATGGTGCGGCTGTCGGTGGGGATTGAGAGTGCCGATGATCTGATTGCGGATTTGGATCGGGCGCTGGAGGCGGTGGGTGGGCGGGTGGCGGTGGGGAGCAGGGGTTAGAGTTTAGGTTTCTAGTTTCTAGCTTTCGTGGCGCTTTGCCGCTTGGCTTCGCCGTTGCGGGACGGACGAACGGGGCCGTCACCACATGAGTGATAGTGCCGCATGAGAAAAAGAGAAACCCGGCCTCTTACGAGGCCGGGTTTTCTTGTTGCGGTAGGTTAGAAGGTGTACCGGGCTCCGAACTGGAACTGGCGCGGCGTGTTGAGGGTCTTCCCGATCACTCCGAACGACTGCCCCTGCTGTTGCACGCCAAAGACGCTGTGTACGCTTGGGTATCCGTACTGCGGCGTGTTGGTCATGTTGTAGCCAGAGAGATCGAAGCGCAGCACGCTCGCCTCTCCAAGCTTGAACGACTTGTAGATGGAGAGGTCAAGATCGCGCGCGCCGCGGGTGCGAACATTGTCAAGATAGTCCGGGGCAGTTCCTGGAATGAAGGGATTCACACCGCCGCCTCCCTCGGTTCCGGGCTGAACAAAACAGTCGATGTTGAACCAGTCGTTAACTGTGTGCGGAGCGCCCTTCGACGGATCGCAGACCTTGTCAGACCGTTGGTTGAAATACGACGGGGTTGTTCCAGAACCTGGCGAGTTGATGGGGACGCCCGTGCTGAGATAGACGATGGCGTTCACGGTCCAGCCGCCGGCTACGGCGTTGGCGACTCCATTTAAGTTGACGGCCTGGTCCTTGCCGACGGGCAAGTCGTAGGATACCTGTCCCGTGAACTGATACTTCACATCCTGCGGGGCGATCGAGTGATCATATTGGAGGTTTCTCCAATCCTGGACGCCGCCATTGTGAGAACCCACGAAGCCCAGCGGAGGGTTGCTATCGTCGGTCATCAGTTTTCCCCACGTAAAGGTAGCCAGCGTAGTGAAGTGGCCCGTGAGCCGCTTCTGCACCTTGGTTTGCAGGGAGTCGTACTCAGAGTCGCCCCCGCCATAGCCACCAATGTTGACGCCGTTGCCGCCTCCATAGCTTCCGTTGCCGAATTGCGGGTACTTCTGAAGCGTCGCCCACAGGGGAACCGTTCCGCTGAAGTTGGCATTGAGGCTCACGGGCCCAGAGTCGGGCACCATCTGGCAGGCTGCGTTGCTCGGGTCGACGCACAGCTGAGCCCCGTACCTGGCGATCGTGCCCAGGTCGAGCTGATTCAGATCGACACCACCAAGGGGCAAGAACAGTCCCCGGCTGCCTACATAGGCTGCACTCACCACCACCTGGTGCGGAAGTTCGTACTCGAGACCGAAGTTGTAGTTGTAGGTGGTGGGTGTGCGCTGGGACTGGAGGACTGTAGCTAAGGTGATCCCCAAATTGTTGGCTAGACCTGGCGGCGGGACGGTAAAAACGGGGATGACTCCTCCGGGGGTGCCTGGCGCATTGGGAAAAGGATTGCTGAGCGAGTAGTTACCCGTGAAAACATCCGTCGCACTCCCTGCATTCGCTCCGCAAGACGTGCCGTTGTAAACCGTATTGCCATCGGAGTTGATGCAGGTGGCATCCCAGGGCGATCCCGAAGAGAATCCATCGGTGTTTTGGCTGGCGCTGGCGACGTTGTGAGTGGCTGGACCGTAGTAGAAGCCGGCGCCGCCGCGCACCACGAAGTGAGTCGCCGGCTGCCAGGCGAAAGCCAAGCGCGGCCCAAAGTTGTGCAGACTGGTCTTGAACGGGGACCGATTGCTGCTGTTGACGTAGATTTCCGCGCCAGCGTAGGCAACACCGCCCACACTATTGGTGGCGTTGGGATCAAAGTATTCCTGGCGGTTATAACGCTCATTGCGCCCACCGAAGATGTCCCAGCGCAGGCCGGCGGTGATGGTCAGGTTCTTGGAGGCGTGGTACGTATCCTCGATAAACGTCGCATAATACGGGTTGGACTCGGCCGCGAAAACGTCTTTCGTGAAATTGGGGTAGTCGTTCTGTTCGTTGCCGGGGAACTCGCCCATGCCGATGAGCAGTGAGGCAAAATCGCTGCCGCCGGTTACGCTGTCGACAGTCTGATCGGTGGCGCTAACGTCGAAAGCATAAGCGCCAGCTGGCGCGGGGGGTTGGCCGACGTTGAGATACCGTTTCATCCACTCGAAGCCAAACGATAATTCGTGCTTGCCCTGAACCTTGCTGACCGTGGCGTTGACATCGCTGTTCTCGCTGGCATAGACGAAGTTGTTGTAGTCGGCGGTGCCGCCAACCCCCCCGCCAACGTCGTCAAAATTCATGAAGGGGAGCTGTTTGAAGACCACCTCCGAGGCTAGCGAGGAGGGAAAGCCCTGGGCCGTAATGTCATTGCTAAGGTACGAGGCGGGTCCTCCCTGTCCTTCGTGGTGGCGAGTGAAGGAATAGCGCAACTGCAGGACGGTGGAATTGTTGAGTGTAAGGTCATCCGCTATGAGGGCGTTGCGCCCGTTGGTCGTGTTCAGGGCATAGTCGGGGTCCCACCCCGGAGCCGGGAAGACGTTGGCGGTGGAGAACACCAATTTGTCATAGGAAAAGCGGGTGAAGATGCGTTGCTTCTCGCTCGCATTCCAATCCACACGGACGTCGAACCTCTGGGCTGTATAGGGGTCCAGGCCGGGCATTTGGAAATTGGGATTGGCCGGGTTGTCGGTGGTTGCCGCCTCGCAGGTCACCGGGTCTGGGTAGTTGCACATTGGCATGTGGGACAGATACAGCAAGCCGATGGGATTCGGGTTGGTGATTTTATTGCCGGGAAACGGCTGCCGTGTGCCGTCGGGATTGTCGGGCAGAGTCGGGTCGTAGATCACGATGGGAGAGGGCCCGTTAATGGGATCCACATAATTCAAAAGGGCAGAGAAGTCTCCGGTCCTTTCCGCGCTGGTAGGCACCTGGTAACTGAGGTTACCCTCGAACTGCTGCTGCGAGGTATGCTCGTAATCCGCGAAGAAGAAGAGCTTATCTTTCTTGATCGGTCCACCGATGGCGCCGCCCTCCTGGTAACGGTGGAAGTCGGGCGGCGTATTTTTTTCGCCTTGGCTGAGCTGACCCCGTTTGGTGAAGTATTCGTTGGCAGACAGAGCGTCTGGCCGGAATACGCCGAAAACGTCGCCGTGGAACTTGTTGGTGCCCGACTTACTCACCAGGCTGATGACGCCAGCGGCTCCGCTCTGGTAGGAGGCCGGCGTGTTCTGGGTTTCGACGCGAACCTCCTCGATGCCGTCCTCGGGAATGTTCATCGCTGGAATGATGGCAGCGGAATTGTTTTCCGCAATCCCAAGCGGGGCGCCATCGAGCATGTAGTAAACGGATCCGACGAGTGAGCCATTGATGGTGTCAGCGGAGACGTCAACGCCCGGGCGGCCGACGGAAATGTTCTGCACCGACTCCATCGAATCGCTGGAGTTGGGGGAACCATTGACCGGAATCACGCCCGCACTCAACTGGATCAGGTCGTAAACGTTGCGGTAGAGCAGCGGCACGCGGTCAATCGTTTCTGAGCCGATGAGCGAGCCGACGGTAGAATTGCTGGGCTCAACCAGCGAAACGCCTTCGGTAACCGTAACCGTCTCGGTTGCGGCACCGACTTGCAGGGTGATGTTGACCTCGGTGACTTGATCGATATTCACCGTGATTTTTTCCTGGGCGACGCTCTTAAAGCCGGTCTGACTGACGGTGATCTTATAGACGGCGGGATTGAGCGAGATGAAGGTGTAGAGACCCGCGGAGGTCGTGACGGTGTGCTGCGTGACTCCTGTGGCGGGGTTCAGGAGCACCACATTGGCGCCTTGAACGAGGGCGCCGCCGGGATCGGTGACCAGGCCGCTGATGCTGCCGCGGCCCGCTTGGGAGAACGCGATGGAAGCCGCGCAGAGGAGAAGAACACAAACTGAAAGAAAACTCCGCACCGTTTGTGTGCGAACCATCTTGACCACTGCGTTTCCGCTATTCATGAACAAGCCTCCCAATATCTTGTCGCAACGCGACATTCTAGCTCTATGGTGTCGTCCCGTACCGTGCCGATCGAGGTACCGATTCGGCTTTTCATTTCCTGAAACCGACACTGATCCCGTAGCTGGCGAGACCCCTGCGGGTGGGTTATTAAAACGTATGAATAGTGCGTTTATGAGGCAGTGTCTGTCAAGAAAAAAGCGAGATCGCGAGGGTTCCGGCGTCTAATTTTTCACAAAATCGATTTTCAAAATCGATTTCCAGAATCGATTTGCAACGCCGGACGCGATCGGAACCGGGGCTCTAGTGCGAAACCATTAGAGCAGACTTCGGGTCGACTCGCGCACGACTAATTCGGGCGCGACCTTGCGATGCGTGGCGCCGATTTCTCGTTTTTCGAGCACGGCGTTGATGCCGTCGACCACGATGCCAACCGACGATGCTCCCATGGCTTCCATGGGCTGGCGGATGGTGGTGAGCGAAGGAGTGTAGAGCGCCGACGTGGCGACGTCGTCGAAACCGATGACTGAGCATTGTTCGGGAACACGGATGCCGGCACGGTTGAGAGCGCGAATCGCGCCGAAGGCGCTCATGTCGTCGAAGGCCAGCAGCGCGGTAAAGGGGCGCTTCTGGCGAATCAGTTCTTCCGTGAGTTTGAACCCTGCCTCGAAACTCGACATGGGATCGCGCGATTCGGGCAGGTCGAGAATGAGGCGGGCGTCGAGATCGAGGCCGCATTCCTTGGCGCAGTTGCGAACGCCGCGCCAGCGCGGAGAACTGTCGGTGAGCGACTTGGGACCGCGGATGAATGCGATTTTCCGGTGACCGAGGGAATGCAGGTGCTCGAAGGCCATGCGGCCACCGACCTCGTTGTCGACGATGATGGAACTGATGGTGTCGGTCTCCAACTCGCAGCCGATCATCGCTGTGGGGATACTGCTTTTTTCCAGATCGCCGAGCAGGTTGATATCGAGGAAGAGCCAGTTGGCGAGAACGATGAGCGCTTCGATGCGGCGGTCAAGCAGCATTTCGAGATAGCGCTCGAAGCGGCTGCGCTCGTTGTGCACGTCGGTGAGAATCGGAAGGTACGACGACTGGTAGAGAGTGTTCTCGATGCCGCGCAACACCAGCGTGCAGTAAGGATCGGTCATGTCGAAAACCATGACGCCGACGGTGTGGCTGCGCTTGCTGCGCAGGGAGCGGGCGAACTGGTTGGGACGGTAGCCGAGCTTCTGGGCCGCGCCTTCGATGCGCTTCTTGGTGGCGGCCGGGATGTAGCGGGCTAACGGCGCGTTGTTGAGGACGATCGACACCGTGGTCGAGGAGAATCCGCTTTCCTTCGCCACGTCACGAATGGTGACCATCACAGCCCTTGCGCCGGAACGAAGAGAAACGACAATTCCGGAAAAAATGGTTCCGACAAAAATGCTTTCGAAGAGAACAGGTCCGACACAAAATAGTTTCGAGGAAAACTTTGTGCGCTTTTTGAACTCGCGGCAGTCGCGCGTCCGCTTGTATTAAAAGCGTACACTGGCGGACACTACAGCAGAGAGTCATACCAGTGTCAAGCGCGCAATCGCTCCGGTGGTTTGTTTACTGCCTGTACTGCCCCTTCCAAAGCTTTTGCAGCGGCCACAGTGATAAACTTTTCGGAACAGGAACTTCCCTTCAGTTCAGAACCGCAAACTTACCGTTCAGGAGGTAGAACATGAATCGCACCCTGAAAATCGTGGCCATTGTCGTGGCCGCGCTGATTGTTATTGTTGTGGCCATTCCGTTTTTCGTAGACGCCAACACGTTTCGTCCGAAACTCGAAACCGAACTTACGGGCGCGCTGGGACGAGAGGTGAAGCTGGGAAATCTTTCGCTCTCGATCTTCTCCGGGAGCGTGTCGGCGGACGATATTTCGATTGCCGACGACCCGCAGTTCAGCAAGTCCGCCTTCGTGCAGGCCAAGTCGCTCAAGGTGGGCGTGGAACTGATGCCGCTGATTTTTTCGAAGACGCTGAACGTGACCGAACTGACGCTGAAGCAACCGGAAATCAGTCTGGTGAAATCGGAGGACGGTGCGAAGTGGAATTTTTCCAGCCTGGGCGGAAACAATACGTCGGCGCCGAAACCCGCGGCGAATACGCCCGCCAGCGGGAATCCAAACCTTTCCGTGGCCAAGCTGAATATCAGTGAGGGGCGGCTGACGGTGTCGAGGACGGGATCGGCGGAGAAGCCGCGAGTTTACGATAAGGTTGATATCGAAGTAACAAACTTCTCTTTCACTTCTTCCTTCCCTTTCAAAATGACGGCGCAGCTTCCGGCCGACGGAAGCCTGAAACTCGAGGGTAACGCCGGGCCAATCAACGCCGACAACACCGCCGCTACGCCGCTCAGTGCGAAGATCACGCTGCAGAAGATGAATCTGGCGGCGTCGGGATTTATCGATCCAGCGGCGGGGATTGCGGGCATCGCAAGTTATGACGGATCGGTGACCTCCGACGGTCATGAAGCGAAAACCGAGGGGAAGCTGACAGTCGCGAATTTACAGGTAGTTCAGAAGGGATCGCCGGCAGGCAGACCCGTCGAGGTGACCTACACCGTGATTCATAATCTGGCCAAAGAAACCGGCAGCATTCCGCAGTGTGAGATTGCCATGGGCAAGGCGGCTGCGCACGTGACCGGCACGTATGACGCTCATGGTCAGGTGACTTCAGTGGATATGAAACTGAACGCGCAGGCTATGCCGGTGGATGACCTCGAGGCGATGCTTCCGGCGCTGGGGGTCGTGTTACCTCCTAAGTCAACACTGAAGGGCGGAAATCTCAATACGACCATGGCGATCGCGGGTCCAGTTAATAAGTTGGTTACTACAGGAACGATTCGCCTGGAGAATTCTTCGCTCGCCAACTTCGATCTGGGCTCGAAACTTTCCGCCATTTCCGCGCTCTCGGGCAAGAAGACGGGCAACGACATGGTGATTCAGAATTTCAGTTCCGACGTGCGCGTCGCTCCGGAGGGCACGAAAGCCGACAACATCAATCTCAACGTGCCGTCGCTCGGAGTGGTGACTGGCGCGGGCACGGTGAGCCCGAACAACGAACTCGCATTCAAGATGAATGCCGCGCTTGCCGGGATGGGCATTCCGTTCTCGGTGGAAGGAACCACCGCCGACCCGAAATTCGTTCCCGACGTGAAGGGGATAGCGAAGGGTATGTTGAAGGGACTGGGTAACGCCGGGGAGAAACCGGCCAGCAGCCTTACGGGATTGTTTAAGAAAAAACCGCAGTAGGCGTCAGATTCGAGAAGAGATGAGAATTATGGCCGGCGACACCATTTCCGAGGGGCTGGGGCGCTACTCGATCGGCGAAAAATTGCGGTCCATGCGCCAGCGCAAGCGCATGGGACTGGCGGAATTGGGCAGGCATACAGGGCTTTCAGCGGGTCTTTTGTCGAAGCCGGAAAGAGGAAAGTTGTTTCCCACACTGCCCACACTCTTGCGCATTGCCATGGTCTTCGGGGTCGGGCTGGATTACTTTTTTACCGACGAGCGCAAGCGGCGGGTGGTGGGGGTGGTGCGGCGCGAGGAGCGAGTGAGCGTCCCTGGGAAGCCCGGTGTCGAGAATGTAGTATTACTTTGAGAGCCTCGAGTACCGCGCTACGGAGCGGAAATTGAGCGCGTTTCTGGCCGATTTTCAGGAACTGCCGGGTGGAAAGGTCAAGCCGCATCAGCATGCTGGAGTTGGAGTTTCTGTATGTTTTGAAGGGTTCGCTGGCCGTCAAAATTGGCGGCGAAGAATTTCTACTGGAGGCCGAAGGCGCGATCTACTTCGACGCTGGGACGCCGCATAGCTATACCGGAGGCGAGGCTTGAAGCCGTGTACGGGCGTGATTGTGACGGTACCTTAGTAACTCGCAGGGTCACTGGTTTCGGCCAAGGTTTTTCGCCTAGCGCCATCGAACTGGATCGCAAGTGCCCGCTCCACCCCGTTCTGGCGGACAAAGTCTCTCGTGGTACCCAAATTGCACTCTATCCTTCGTTGACACCAATTACTGACCATTCCACACTCGCGGCCAAGGCCGCTCAAGTTTGCAACCTTACCGACTCAGATTGCCTCCAAGATCGGGCACGCTTCGCCGTTTCTTGCCCCCAGGCCGAGTCAATTTTCGGAAGCTCGGGTTTCAGAAATTCAGCCTCATCGTCACCTCAGGAGGACCGTCGTGCCTAAATCATCGGCTTCAAGGAAGTTTGCGCCGGCAGTATGGATCGTTATCGTTGCAGTGGCCGCGGTAGCGGCGGGGCTGGGTTTGCGCGCCCACAGCCGGAGCGCCAGTATGGCGAAACTGCAAGGCACGGTGCGTGCGAGCATGGACACTCTTCCGCTGGCGTTTGAAGCCAACCAGGGGCAGACCGACCCGACGGTGAAGTACCTGGCGCGGGGCAGCGGGTACACGGTATTCCTCACGGAAAACGAAGCCGTCTTCGCGTTAAAGTCGCACCCAGCCGCGCATGCGCAGGTCACGAGCCGGCACGCCCTCGGCGCGACCTCAAAGGACCGGGCGAAAGATTCGGGGAGCAACGACCGGGAAGCTGCGATTCGCCTGAACCTGATCGGTGGAAATGCGCAGCCGCAGATCTCCGCCAGCAACCCGCTGCCGGGGCACAGCAATTACTTCATCGGCAATGATCGCAGCCAGTGGCGTGCGAACGTGGAACACTACGGACGCGTCTCTTACCGGGACATTTATCCGGGAGTGGACATGACGTTCTACGGTGGGCAGAAGCAACTGGAATTCGATTTCGTGGTTTCCCCGGGCGCGAGCGCTTCGCCGATCCGGCTGGGCGTTTCGGGCGCAGACCACGTGGCGACCGACGACGAAGGCAACCTGGTTCTGACCGCCTCGACGGGAACCGTGCAGCTGCGCAAACCCGTGGCGTATCAGGAAAAGGACGGAGCACGCGAGCCGGTGGATGTGCTTTTTGTGCAGCACGCGACTCATCAGGTCAGCTTTGTGCTGGGCAACTACGATCACAGCCGAGCCCTGGTGATTGATCCGTCGGTAAGCTATGCCACGTACCTCGGCGGTTCAGCCGAGGACGACGCTTACGGCATCGCCATCGACGGCAATGGTGACGCCTATGTGACCGGCCAGACGGCATCGACGGATTTCCCTACGGTCCTACCGGAACAACATGCCTACAAGGGCGGGGCGACTGACGCGTTTGTGACCAAGATTTCGGCAGATGGATCTTCGCTCATCTACTCGACCTACGTGGGAGGAAGCGGCGCAGACAGCGGGAACGCGATTGCGGTGGATGGCTCCGGCGACGCGTTTGTGGCAGGCGGCACCGGTTCGTCGAACTTTCCCGGCACCACAGGCTTTTACCAACCCAGTCTGAAAGGCGGGCTGGACGCATTCGTATTTGAGTTGACCCCAACAGGAAGCGCGCTCACGTACAGTACCTACCTCGGGGGCAGCGAAGACGACTTCGCGTCGGGAATCGCGCTTTACAACGGAAGCGCTTACGTAGTGGGCTCGACGGATTCGTCGGATTTCCCGACAAAGAATCCGCTTCAACCTAGCATTGCGGGAGGTTCCAACGGATTTGTGACGGTGTTGAACAGTTCGGGGAACGCTCTGGTCTATTCG
>Ga0210383_10000246_pt1 | contig 52777 bp, 41 predicted proteins | sample IncBWC14OmetaG_FD_160072 | JGI IMG/M metagenome (GOLD analysis project Ga0210383, IMG submission 160072) | Forest soil microbial communities from Barre Woods Harvard Forest LTER site, Petersham, Massachusetts, United States - Inc-BW-C-14-O ...
AAACCACGTTCGCAAAATACGTCGATATAATCCGCCAGCCCTTCCCGCGCGATTACCGGCAGCATTTCCTCTGTGATCAATCGAATATAGCCGTCATGATCCTCCCGGTATTCCGTTGGATAGGTATGCGCTCCCAGGAATGTCGCCTTCACAGGTATTGACCAGGCCTCCTTCAGTCGTTTGATCACCCGAAGCATCTTGAGTTCGCCTTCTACCGTTAACCCGTAACCGCTCTTGATCTCGATCGCGCCAGTCCCCAGCCGGATCAATTCCTGAATGCGCCGCCAGGCGTCGTTGAAAAGTTCATCCTCCGATGCCGCCGCCACCTGCCGTGCCGAATTCAAAATGCCGCCGCCCCGCGCTGCAATTTCTTCGTAACTCAATCCCCGGATCTTATCCACGAATTCACCTTCCCGGCTGCCGGCATAGACCAGGTGAGTATGACTATCGCACCACGCCGGCAGTACCAGACACCCCGTGGCATCAACCGCCCGGCTATCGTTCAGCTGGTCGGCGCTTTTAACTGCGGCGAATTCGCCATAGTTAAAAAAATCCGGTTCCCCCACATGCCCGCGGCCGCTGTTCCACCCACCGATCATCGCCTCCACCCCTTCCGGCATTTCCGTCATTCGCCCATACCCCGCAATCCGATCCCCCTCGACAAGCACCCACGCATCATCAATACACGGCAGCTCCGCGAGCTCGCTGCCCCGCAGCAGCCGCGACGAACCACGAACATTAACCAATTGTTTGATGTTGTAAATCAACCTCGAAGAAGCCATGCCGCCAAGATACTGATTTCCGCGGAACCCCGGACGCCCACTTCCCCCCTATAAAAAATCCGCCTTGTCGAGCTTTCGCCCGATCCGGCAGGCCGCATTGATCAATCCGACATGACTATACGTTTGCGGAAAATTCCCCCACTGCGATCCATCCGACGTGGCATCCTCACTAAAGATGCCCAGATGATTGCCAAAGGTCAGCAGCTCATCCAAATGGCGGATCGCATCGTCGATCCGGCCCACACAAGCCAATGCATCGACATACCAGAATGCACACACCAGGAAGGTGCTCTCCGGAAAGCCAAGATCATCGTAGTGCTTGTATCGATAAAACAATCCCTTATCTGTCAAGAGTTCTTTTTCCAACGCAGCGATATGATCCCTGGCCTTTTCCGACCGGTGGTCCATGTAATCCATCGTGATCATCGTAAGCGTGCTGGCATCAAGGTTGACCGATCCGATCGCCTGTGTATACAGCTTACGCTCGGGGTCATAGGCCTTCTCGATCAACCCGCCCGCCGCCGCCGCCAGCTGCCGGGCCTTGTTCATCAACGCCGTGTCCCCAAAACGGGCTGCGATCTTCGACGCCGCCTTGGCGCCTGCCCAATGGAACAACAGCGTATAGGTGTGCACCTGGACAACTTTCCGGAATTCCCACAGCCCCGAATCGGGCAGCGACAAGGTCCTGCCGATCTGGTCCAGCAGCCACGGAACGATCTTGTGATAGCTGTTCTTCCGGCCGAAGATCAGCCGCTTGTCCGTGTACAGGGGCAGGAGGCTGACAAGCAGCTGGCCATAGACGTCATGCTGGGATTGGATATACGCCTTATTACCGACCCGGACCGGCTGATTGCCCTGGTAGCCCGCCAGATCCAACGACACCTCATACAATTTCTTTTCTCCCGCAATCGAATACATAGGCTGGAGCGAATCCGTTGCATTGTGCAGGATATTGTATAGGAAATCGAAGTATTTTTCCAGCTCCTCGAAATGCCCGATCGAGTTGAAAGCCCGAAGCGTATAATGCGTATCCCGGAACCAGCAATACCGGTAGTCCCAGTTGCGCGTGCTGTCATGGAACTCCGGCAGACTGGTCGAGCCGGACGCGATGATCGCCCCCGTATCTTCAAACTGATGCAGCTTCAATACCAGCGCCGACCGGATGATCTCCTCCTGGTACAGATTGGGAAGATAAGAGCTCTTAACCCAGGTCTGCCAGTCTTCGGTGGTCTTGCGCAGGAATTCCTCCGCTGTTTCCTTGAGGGGCGCCTCCAGCGGCTCACCATATGTCAGGACAAGATAGCGATCCTGGTCAAGCACCATAGATTTCTCCTTCAGGATATAGGTCAGCGGAATATCCGTCGTGAGCCGCACCTGCTGCCCGAGGTTGAGATACCGGATATGGTTGCTGCCAATCACCGCATCCGGAACCACCTTGCCATAATCCCCCCTCGGCTGACAGCTCACCGTGATTGCCGGCTCACCTTCCGCCAGCTCCACCTTTCGGATGAGCATCAGCGGCCGAAACTGCCTTTCATAGATCCGGATCCGGGGTGCGAAGTCCTTGACGATAAATCGTCCGTCCCGGCAGGTGAACTCGGTGCAAAGCACATTGGTATTGGTCACATAATACTGATGGACCCGGTAATCCTCTCCGGCTGGCCGGATAAAGAAATGTCCCCCCTTGTCCTCATCGAGCAGCGAACCGAACAGGAAGCTGCTGTCGAACCTCGGCATGCACATCCATTTGACGTCCGCCAGGAGGTCAATATAGGCCAGATAGGTGCAGTTGCCGATGACACCCATGTTATATTTGTGAGCCGCCATATTATTCCTGTGTATGAGCAACCTCCGCCTTTTCCGCCCCGCTGGCCGCCGGCGGTTGCGTTAGCGCGTTCAGCAGCGGTACAACCCGCTGCTGCGATAGGATGGTATATTGTGCGGCAGAAGCGCCACTGTTGATCTTGATCGTATACGCCTCCCCTTCCAGGGCTTTGAACATATCTTCGTCCGTCGTATCATCCCCCAAACACAGCACGAAATCAGGATCCTGCTCCTTGACAATCTTCAGCGCGGTAGCGCCCTTATCGAATCCGGCGATCCGTACCTCGACGACCTTATTTCCGTCCATCGCCGGTAGAGTTGTATTCTGGGTCAACTGCGACAACGTATTAAGCAGCTCCCGCGACCGCGAAAAGCCCAGCCCAGTCTGTGTATTCCGATAGTGCCAGGCTATCGTATTCGTCTTCTCCTCCACGAAGGAACCCGCGCACCGCAGGACAAAAAGCTGCATGATCCGGCGGATCTCCTCCTTCCAGAGATCGGATACCGAAACCATCTGCTGCCAGGTCCCGTTCCGCATTTTGAAGCTTGCGCCATGCTCCGCTACCAGCGTGATAGGCAGGTTCCCCAGCCAGCGCTCAAGAGAGGATAGATCCCGCCCGCTGATGATGGCGACATGATTTCGGGGGTCCGCGGCAAGTCTGGTCAGCAGATCCCGTACAGCTCCGTCCGGCGCCGCCTCCGACGGGATACGCGTGAACGGCACCAGCGTCCCGTCATAATCCAGCAACAAACTACGGTTCTTCGCGCCGTGGTAATGCCGGTAGATGGCCGCAAACACCTTGTCGTCCAATATTCTTACCTTCTGTTTCCGCTGCTCCTGTTTCACCTGCGCCAGTTGGTCCATAAAGTCATTGACCCATTTGAAAACATCGTATTCCTGCAGCCGCCGCTGCATCAGCGTGATCCGGTTACGTTGCTCATAGACCGGCATCGCCAGCGCGCGGGTGATCGACGATGCGACATCGAATACATCCGTTGGGTTGACGAGGATCGCCTCGCTTAGCTCACTTGCGGCACCCGTTAATTCACTCAGGATCAATACCCCTTTGCCGGTGCTGCTGGCCACATACTCCTTGGCCACTAGGTTCATCCCGTCCCGCAGCGGCGTGATCAGCGCGACATCGGCCGCCTGGTACATGGCCACCAGCTCGGGAAAGGACAGATGCATATATCGATAAAGGACCGGCTGCCAGCCGATACTGGAGAACCGGCCATTGATCGTTCCGATCTTTTCCTCGATCTCCTTCTTCCGCTCGTTATAAGCCGGGATCGTGCTCCTCGACGGAACGATATTAAGAATGAAAACTACCTTCTCCCGCCATTCCGGATAGCGGTCGAGAAAATATTCGAATCCGGCGAGCCGCTGCATCAACCCCTTTGTATAGTCGAGCCGGTCAACCGAAAAGATGATCTTTTTGTCTTCGAGGTTGCGCCGGGCCTTGTCGCGGATCGCTTCCACCTCCGCGTCGGTGGCCGCGGAATGGAACTTTCCATAATCGATCCCGATGGGAAACAGATCGATCCGGATCAGCCGGTCCTGGTATTGCAGGTTATGAAAATAATGATCGACCCCGAGGATCATTTTCACCGACTGCAAAAAGTGCTGGACATAGTCATAGGTATGGAATCCGATCAGATCAGCCCCCATTACTCCGTGCAGCAGCATTTTTTTCCATTCCGTTGGCATCAGCCGGAAGATCTCGTAGGACGGGAAGGGGATATGCAGAAAGAACCCGATCGTCGCGTCCGGCTTTTTGCTTCGCACCAAATGCGGCAGCAACATCAACTGATAATCGTGGATCCAAACCTGATCGCCCGGTTCGAGCAGCGGTACGATCTTCTCGGCGAAGAGCTGATTGACCTGGACATAGGCATCGAAATACTGGCTTTCGTAAGTTGCCAGCGTAGAGAAGTAATGGAAAAGCGGCCAAAGCACCGAATTGGCGAATCCATTATAAAAATTTTCATATAAGACTTTCTCTACAAAAACTGGCGATACTTCAAAATCCGGCCGTTCAACAGGTGAATCCTTGAGCTGGTCCCAGTCTTCCTGTGGAAAATCCGCCACACCCATCCATATTTTCCCCGTCAGATCATTCCGCTGCCCGGAAGCGTTCTCGAAATAGCTCCTGATTGCGGATACCAGCCCGCCCGAACTTTGCCGGAGGCTGATCTTATCCCCTTCCCTGTCCAGGGAAAAAGGCAGCCGGCTGGATATGATGATTAGACGGCCCATAGGCGTGTCCCCTCTCTACTCAACAATGAGGCCAGAATACGGATAAAAAAAAGAACCCGCTTTCGGGCTCTTTTAACAAAATATTTTGGTTGGCGGGGTCGCTGGTGAAGCAACCGGATGGTTGGACGGTCAGCCAGCGCCGGTCAATTGATCGTCGTCGCCCTGCCGCTTTGCAGCCCCGGCCTTTGCCTCGTCGAGTTGATCTGGAAGTTCCTCGACAGCCACGCGATCTGCTGAGCCGTCAGCGTCCGGTTATACATCCGCACTTCGTCGATCTCACCATCGATTCCCAGGACATCGCCGGACCACCAGCCACCCACAATGAAGTTGGCGTTAGGGCAAAAAAGTACCGAGTCGCTTCCAATTTTCCTTGAACTGATCATCTGCCCGTTTATGTAAATTGAGCCCGTGCCATGGGAGAAGATACAAATGGCATTGTACCATGCTCCCATCTGAGGTGTGAATTGGGTGGTATCCCAAACGAAACTTGGGTCGCTGGCGCCGCTACTATCGCAGCTGCTGCCAGAGCCGTTGACGTCAAAAAGAAAATACTCGGTTCCTGAGCTGGGGTAAATACCGAGATTGAAGGTTGGCCCGTTGCCGGTAGCCGGTTCGACGAGGCTGAGTATATCTTGCAGCCCCGGATGGGGATAAGACCTTAACATAAAGTCAAATGACAACGAAAACGCCGTATCGACGGCGTAGGAGCCATTGTTAGCGACTTCCAGGTACGCATTACCCCCGTTAGAGGTGTAAGCGCTTTGGGCATACCCGTGCATATCATATCCCAAAGCGGCCCCATTTATGGCCGTAACGGAATTATTGAGACCGCTGGAATCGGCGAAACTCCCGTTGGTAAAGGGCAGGTATAGCACCAGCCCGGCCGTGAGATTAGGTGTGTCATCGGGCGGGGCCAGTTGGATGGTATCCGACTTGGTTTGGGTGACCGTGTCATAAATGGTCTTGGGAGGGGTGCTGTTTTTTGTACAGGCGGCTAACAGGCCCAGACCGGCGGTCAGCACGACAATTGATAGGGTTTGATGTTTCATATGTGTTTAAACGGTTTGGTGTCGATTCCAGGATGGATGAAACTAAACATCTTTCGGGAACCGATCGGCACCAATGTATAGTCGTGCCGATTTAGCCTAAAACCGTGTAAATATCTGCCAAACCCGTCAAGGTATTTGAAGCCAACTCTCAGAATCGCACGGCTTCGCTGTTGATGTTAAAAAAAAGAGGCTCCGTGAACGGAACCTCTCCAGCTAGAACTTGGTTAATGGTTTTAATGATATAAAAACAGCTGAGGACTAAGCCCTTATGGCGTGTCCAATCCACAAGGCCGCCCTCGCTTCTCACAGATCGAAATAGTACAGCCAAATGAAAAAATGAAAACGAAATCCCCGCGTAGTACGCTGTCGGAGGCTAGCGGCAAAACGGATTTCAGCATAGAGTGGTGTGTTAATCAATTAGGATAACAATCAAACATAATACATTCTTTCATCCCTTTTGATCACACTTTGTACTCGCGTCGATTTGAGCCATCAGCGTGTCGAAGTAGCCATTATTCGTGTAGATAAAGTGTGTAGATTCCCCTAAATCCGGCTGTCCAGATCCAATCCATGCGCCCGCGCCGTCTCTTTTGCCAGTTCATAACCGGCATCCGCATGACGGATGACCCCCATCCCGGGGTCATTGCGCAGAACCCGGCTGAGCCGGGCGGCTGCCTCCGGCGTCCCATCGGCCACGATGACCATCCCGGCATGGATGCTATACCCCATCCCCACCCCGCCGCCATGATGCAGACTGACCCAGCTGGCACCGCCCGCCGTATTGACCAGCGCATTCAGGATCGGCCAGTCGGCAACGGCATCGCTCCCATCCAGCATGGCTTCCGTCTCGCGATTGGGTGAAGCGACCGATCCCGTATCCAGGTGGTCCCTTCCAATAACGATCGGCGCCTTGACCCGGCCCGTTCGAACCAACTCGTTGAACGCTACACCCGCCATTTCGCGCTCTCCCTGCCCGAGCCAGCAAATCCGCGCCGGTAGCCCCTGGAAAGCGATCTTTTCGCGTGCCAGTTTCATCCAGCGCTGCAGGGACGCGTTCCGCGGAAAGAGGTCTGCAATGACGGCATCCGTCACCGCAATATCCGCGGGATCGCCACTGAGGGCCGCCCACCGGAATGGTCCCTTTCCCTCACAGAACAAGGGCCGGATATATGCCGGGACAAACCCGGGGAAATCGAACGCATTCTTCAGCCCCCGTTCCTGTGCCCTCGCACGAAGATTGTTCCCATAATCAAAGGTCACCGCCCCCCTCCGCTGCAGCTCCAGCATACATTCCACATGCCGGTACATTGACCGGTACGCATGCTCGACATATTGCTGCGGATTGTCCCGCCGCAACACTTTCGCTTGCTCATAGGAAAGCTCGTGTGGCCAGTAGCCGATCAGCGGGTCGTGGGCCGACGTCTGATCGGTCAGTGTGTCGGGGATACAGTTTCGCTGGATCAGGCGCTCAAGCAGATTGACCGCATTGCAGCAGACACCGATAGATAGCACCTCTCCTCGACGCCGTGCCTCCTCCGCCCGGTCGATCGCCCCATCGATGTCGGTCATCTTCACATCCAGGTATTTCGTATCCAGCCGCTTGTCGATCCGCCATTCCTCCACCTCCGCGATCAGCGCGACCCCCTCGTTCATCGTGATCGCCAGCGGCTGTGCTCCACCCATTCCCCCCAGCCCCGCCGTCACATTGAGCCTCCCCCGTAAGGTGCCGCCGAAATGTTGCGCCGCCGCCGCCGCATAGGTTTCATACGTCCCCTGAACAATGCCCTGTGACCCGATATAGATCCAGGACCCGGCGGTCATCTGTCCGTACATCATCAGACCCTTTTTCTCGAGCTCATCGAAATGCTGCCAGTCAGCCCATTTGGGCACCAGCTGCGAATTGGACAAAAGGACCCGGGGCGCATCGGGATGCGTCCGCATGATGCCGACCGGCTTTCCGCTCTGGATCAGCAGGGTTTCATCGCCCTCCAGTTCCTTGAGCGCCCGGATGATCTGGTCCAATGCCTCAAAGTTGCGGGCGGCTTTCCCCCGACCGCCATAAACAATCAACTCATCGGGTCGTTCCGCTACTTCAGGATTTAGGTTGTTCAGGAGCATCCGCAGCGCAGCCTCCTGGATCCAGCCCTTGCACTGCATCCCCGTTCCCGTCGGTGTTTTATACTTTACCGGATCGTATCGTTGGAAAGTCGTCGCACTCATGGCAAGCTATTTAGATGGAAAATTCATTTTCAAAACCGGCGTTCAACCCGATCTGTTGACCCGCCGCAAATTCATTACAATAGTTAACAAAAGAAAAATCATGAATGATCGCATGCAGCCGCCGGATATCTTCCGCAAAGATCCGATCTTCACTGGCGAAGCCGACAAAACGCCGCACATAGTCATGCGCCGCCTCCAGGATCGCACTGCTCCTGAGCGGCCGCCGGAATTCGATTGCCTGACAGGCGCTCATCAGCTCGATCGCCAGGATATACTCGAGGTTATCCAACACCTGGTTGACCTTCCTCCCGCTGATGCTCCCCATGCTGACATGGTCCTCCTGCCCCAGGGACGTCGGGATGCTGTCCGCACTGGCCGGGAAACACAGCGTCTTATTTTCCGTCACCAGCGCCGCCGTCGTATACTGCGGGATCATAAACCCGCTGTTCAGCCCGACATTGTTCATCAGCAGCAACGGCAGCCCCCACTTGCCTTCAAGCAGAAGGTAACACCGGCGGTCCGAGATATTCCCGATCTCCGCTGCGGCGAAGCAGGCATAGTCAAGCGGCAAGGCCAGCGGCTGACCATGGAAATTTCCACCGCTGATCACATCGCCCTCTTGCAGGATGACTGGGTTATCCGTTACCGAGTTGAGCTCGATCTCCGTCAACTGCCGCAAATGCAGCCATGCATTCCGGGAAGCGCCGTGTACCTGCGGCATGCAACGCAGCGAATAAGGGTCCTGAACCCGGCCGCAATCGACATGACTCTTCATGATCGCACTGTCCTTCAGCAAATGCCGGAGCCGCTGAGCTACCAGCCGGCTGCCCGCGTAGGGACGGAGCTGGTGCAGCCGTTCGTCAAATGGTGCCTTGGTCCCCGTCAAGGCTTCCAGGCTCATGGCCCCGATAATATCGGCCGCCTCAAGACAATAATGTAGCCGTTCGACGGCTTTGACCGCATAGGCCAGGATGAATTGCGTACCGTTGATGAGCGCCAGCCCTTCCTTGGGGCCAAGCGCAACAGGAGCAAGCCCATATTCCTCCAACACCATCCGGGCCGGCTTCTTTTTGCCCCGGTACCAGACCTCTCCAAGCCCGATCAGTGGCAGGAACAAGTGCGATAAAGGTGCCAGATCGCCGGATGCTCCAACCGACCCTTTCTCTGGCACGACTGGTATCAGGTCTTCGGAAAGATGCCACAATATCCGCTCCAGTGTCGCCAACTGCACGCCCGAATACCCTTGCGCCAGTGCATGTACCTTGGTGATCAGCATGATCCGGCCGATCTCGGGCGGGACCGGCTCCCCCACCCCAACACTGTGACTCTGGAGGATCTTATGCTGTAGCAGCCGCGTGTCCGCTTCAGAGATCTTCGTATTGGCCAAAATGCCGAAACCCGTGTTGATCCCATAGACCGAAGCGGAATGACGAACAATTTCCGCCACCTTCTGCTCGCTGGACCGGATCTTTTGGACAGCACCCTCCGACAAAACCCCGCGCGCCGATCCATTCGCAAGCGCCATTACCTTTCTGATCGTCAACTCAGCCTGACCATACGCAAAATTTGTCTGATCCATACCTGCCATTTCCGCTCAAAAGTAATGGATTCCCGGATATCCTTCACTTCAGCAGCCGCTGCAGAAATTCCTGGCGCCGTCGAATGGCAACCTCAATTTCACTGCCGTCTTCGAGGATCACATATCCACCCCGGCCTTTGTGATATTTTTCTATCTTTTGGAGATTGATGATATGGGAATTATGGATGCGACAAAACAGCGTTTCCGGCAGGATATCCTCATAGTCCTTGATCGTCCGCGTAGCCATGATCACCTCCCCGTTTTCCAGGTTGATCTGCGTGTAGCTGTTTTTGGCTTCCAGCCTTACCACCTCCCGGAGATTAATAAAGATCAATCCCTCCACCGTCGGTACGGCCATCTTCTGCTGAGCCAGGTTATACGTCCCCATATTGTCCAGGAATAGCTGCATCTGATCGACGATATTCCTTTGCTGCGACCGCTCTGCCACCCGCGTGACCGCGCTGACCAGCTCGTCGATGTCCACCGGTTTGAGCAGGTAATCCACCGCGCTGTATTTGAAAGCCCGGATCGCATAGTTATCGAATGCCGTGACAAAGATGACCTGGAAGGTGAGCGGCCTTAGCTGATTCAACAGATCGAAGGCATTGCCATGCGTCATCTCGATATCCAGGAATAACAGGGCCGGACGTGTCTCCTGGATGACCGCCATACCCGTCTCTACGCCATCCGCCGTGCCCACCACCTCAACCTGCGGACAATACGTCTCCAGCAATTTTTGCAAAACCCGGATACTATCCGTCTCATCATCGATCAAAACCGTGCGAATCATGAGGTTGCTTTTTGATTGGGGTGAAGATGATCAAAGGCCCTGAATTGCATAACGACCCGTGTACCCGCCGGCTCATCGGCCGCGTCCCTCAGATCGATCACCTCCACCCGGATATCTGCTCCGTAGGTAGTATTGATCATCCGGATCCGGTCAGCCGTCATCGTCATTCCCCTCGACTGGTATTCGATATGTTCCCCCGTTTTATATTTTGCCGACTGCTCGCGACCGATGCCGTTATCTTCCACGATGATCGTCAGCCCCGGCGGTTCGGGGTCTTTTTCCTGCCGGACCAGGAGACGGATATAGCCCATACCGCCTCTTCGGTGTCGAAGCCCATGCCGGATACTGTTCTCCACATACGGCTGGATCAGCATCGGCGGGATATAACAGGAATTTGAAAGGATCCGGGGGTCCACATCGATCGCATATTCCATCTTCTCCTTAAAGCGCAGCTTTTCCAAAGCCAAATAAGCAGATAAATAAGCTACTTCGTCCGCCAGCGTAATAAAAGCCAGCGATGAATTGTGGAGAGTGAGCCGGATCAGTCTGGCCAGCCCCGCGATATATTTATTTGCCGACAGAACATCCTGGTCGACAACATACTGTTGTACCGAAGTCAGACAATTGAAAATAAAATGGGGGTTCATCTGCGCCTGCAGAGCCATCCGCTCCAGCTCCGTCATCTTCCTGGTCAGCTGATCCTTTTCCCGCTGCTGTCGCCGGATCATTCGGATCCGCCAGCTGGCCAGCCCCCACGTGGCCAGGGCAAATATAACGACTACCACCACATCGAACCAGGTTGTCAGCCAAAAAGGGGTCACCACCGAAAATCGCTGGCTGAGCAAGCCGCTGCTCTCGCCGAACTTATTGATGGCCGTTAGCTGAAATTCGTACCCGCCCGGCGGCAGCACCGCATATTCCAGCTCCGTCAGCTTCGTCGTCCGCCAGCTGCTGTCAAGACCGAGCATCCTATACCGATAAGTGATATCCCCTCCCGACCGGTAAGAGATGCCGGCGAATCCGAACCGAATGCTTCGGTCACTGAAGGGGACGACCAGGTCGGCCGTGTCCGTCATCAGGTCGGTTCCGCTGCCGCTCAGCACCGACAGCAGGTATAGCCGGCAGGGTTCGTTTTCACCGATCTTGGCAGGATTGAAGTAGCTCAGTCCGGCAGGTGTGCCGACATAGACCATCGAATCGCTTGCATACACCGTATTGATAATATCGGAGCCTACCCCGTCATTGGAAGTAAAGGCGGTGACCGGATAACCGGGTTTGTCCAGCTCTATCCGGTTGAGACCGCGATCGGTGCCTTCCCAGAGAATCTGGTTATGGAGGAGCAGGCACCGGCAAATATCGCTGGTCAGCCCATGCTGCTTATTGATGACCGCCAGCACCGAGTCTCCCCGGAAACCGATGATCCCGTTCCCATAGGTCGCAATCCAATAGATCCCGCGGGGCCCCCGCGAGATAGCCGATATCCTCGTCCGTAGCAACGGTTCGGACGCACCCATCAGCTCTGGAGGACGATTACCCACCCGCCGGTAAAGGCCATTCAAGGTCCCGATATAGACCGTGTCGAGATAAGAATAGACGGCGGTTGCCCGTTCCCGCCAGATCGTATCGATGAAGCGCCATTGCTTTACATCGAAATTCCCCACTCCCCAGATGGTGGCTGCCAGTAGCCGGCCATCCTGCCGCCGGACGACCGATTTAACGGAAACAATTACCATTCGCGTCGGCCGGTAGCCCGGACCGATAAGCTCGGCCAAATCATTGTCACTGCCCACGACGATCTTGCCGCTATTCACCGTGTCCAGATACAGGAGCCGGTTCTTGGCGACATGCTCATGGCCTTCCGTCGGATCATTCCGGAGCCCCGGCAGCGACAGCCGAAAGAGCTGCTCCCGGTCATTACCTACCCACAACCAGTCCCCCGTCCGCAGGATGGACATGACTGAGGATGTCTCGGCATGCAGCGAAGGTATTTTGCGGATACCGAACTGATCCGAATTCAACCGGTAGATACCCTGACCCAGGGTCGCAAACCATAAGTTGCCGTCCATATCCCGGAAGACGCGCGATACCGGTTTGTCGGAAAGGAACCGCCGCGTCTTCCCGCTGCGGATGTTGTTCTCCGTGCATCCCAGGATCTCATTGATATAGAGGAGACTGTCCTGTAGCACCGTGAAGCTGATATGCCGGAACAAGTTCTGCTCGACTTTTCTATTGAACTGCAGGCCGGTGGCCAGCGACAGGATGGAATACACCGATTCAGGCATCCGCCAGATCACAAAGCTGCTGCTCATGGCAATCATGTTCGGGTGCACGATCGTAAAGGGAAGCACGCGGACCAGGTTGAATCCCGCCTCCGTGATCCGGAACACCCGATCCCCTGCCTGTACCAGGAAGTGCCCCGACGAATCCAAAGAGGCCACGACCGACGGAAAAACCGGCACGTGGCCCAACGAGTCAAATTCCTTTACGGTCCCATTCGGCAAGATCAGGTGTAAAGCTGAATTCTCCTGGATAAGGATATTACCGGTCGAATCCTCCAGAAAATACTCGATATTTTGGCGCAGGTGAACCTTGCTGAGTATCGGATCATTGTCCTGGTTGTGGATTCTGCCTTTATACCAATAACAAACGCTCTTCCGGAATGGCGCCATCCATAACCGGCCATCTCTGTCCCCATAGAGCTGGAGCACTTCGATGTCCGGAAGCCCGTCCGCAATCGTGAAATTTCTGAAATGTGTGCCGTCGAACCGGCTGACCCCGGTCTCCGTTGCCGCCCAGATGAACCCGTCCCGGTCTTGCGCAATACAATAGACTGTCGATCCTGCCAGACCATTGGAAATATCATAATGCGTGTAACTGTATTCCTGGGAAAGGCAGGCAAATGGGAAGAATAATCCGCTGAGAATGGTAAGGAAAAGACTTCTTTTTCGGTTCTTTTGGGTCAGCATCGCTTCAGTAGTCTTTGCATGAATTCTTCCCGCCGCCGGATGGCCACCTCGATCTCGCTATCGTCATCCATCGTGACATAACCCCCTCGCCCCTTCTGATAGGATTTGATCTTGTTCAGATTTATTAGATGAGACATGTGAATACGGAAGAAGAGGACATCCGGGAGGAGGTCCTCATATTCCTTAATGGCGCCGGTTGCAACTATTCTCGTCCCGCCCTGCAGATGGATTTGCGTATAACCTCCTTTCGATTCCAGCCGGATGATATCCCCGATTGGAACAAAAGAAAGGCCGTTTATCGTAGGAAAGGCGATTTTCCTATTACCTGCATCCACACCGCGCATATTTTCCAGCATGGAACTTACCTGGCCCAGCAGATTCGATTCGACTACTTTACCGGACAACTTATCCACCGCAGTACACAATTCCCGGATATTGACAGGCTTCAAAAGGTAATCGATGGCGTTGTACTTGAATGCGCGGACAGCATGATTGTCAAAGGCGGTCACGAAAATGACATGGAAATTCACGGGCTGCAGCCGGTTGAGGAGATCGAAGGCATTCCCATGCGTCATTTCAATATCCATAAATACCAGATCCGGCTGGCCATCGCGGACGAGATCGACCGCAGCTCCTACCCCATCCGCCGTCCCGACCACTACCACTTGCGGACAATAGTTCTCCAGCAGCGTTTGCAGTATACGATTACTGTCTGGCTCATCGTCTATAAGAACGGCTCGTATCAAAGGTCAGCTTTCTGGGAATGAAGGATAAAGACTAACGTATTTACCGCAATATATATGAAAATCCGATTTGTTCCTATCCCTGCCCGGTTAGATCCCTGAATTCAGGAAAGCTGATCGCAATCCCGGTGCCTTCCGGCTGGTCATTCGCGTCTTGAAGGTCCTCTATCTTCACTTCAATCCGGCTCTTATAGAGCACCCGGATCATCTGGATTCGGGCAGACGTCAACGACATACCTTTCGACTGATATTCAATATGTTCCCCTGTTTTGTAGTCGAGGGCCTTTTTCCGTCCGATCCCATTGTCCCGGATGGTCACCAGCATTTTTTCCCCTTCTTTTCGGAAATGAATATGGATAAACCCCTGCCCCGACGTCTTATGTCGCAGACCATGCCGGACGGAATTTTCGACGTAAGGCTGTAACAGCATGGGCGGCAACAGGCTTCGCCGGACGTCGACCTCCGGCTCCACTGTGATCCGGTAATCCATCTTACTCTTAAACCGCATCTTCTCCAGCGAAAGGTAATCCCCCAGATATTCGACCTCCTCCGCTACACAAATGAACGGCCGTGAAGAATGATTTAATGTGGCCCGGATCAGCCGCGCAAAGCCGGAAATATACTCATTGGTCGCCATCATATCCTTGTCGAACACGAACTGCTGGATCGAATTCAGGCAATTGAAGATGAAATGAGGGTTCATCTGCGACTGAAGGGCTATGTGCTCCAGCTCGGCCATCCGCCGGCTCTGCATTGCTTTCTGTTCCTGCTGGCGTCGGACCTGCCTGATCCGCCAGCTCAGAAACAGCCAGATCGAACCCAGGACAAATACCCCTTCCAAACCGATGAACCAGAGCTGGGCCCAGAGCGGCGTCGCAACAACGAAGGGAAAGACTCGGATCTCGCTACCGTTCCCGAAACGGTTGATCGCCTGCATTTGCAGTTCGTACTGGCCCGACGGAAGCGTAGGATATGACAGATAGCTGTCACGCGTCTCTTTCCAGCTGCTGTCTAATCCGATCAACCGGTAACGATAGCTGATCTTCCCCGCGGACCGGTACGAGATTCCGAAGAATTCGAACCGGATATTGTTTTCTTTGACCGGCAGTATCAGCCGCCCCGAATCCCCTATCCGGTTTCGCCCCGAGCTGACAGCCCCAGCCAAATTTAGCCGGCATTCATCGCCAGCCGGCGCTTTCGTTTCGTCGAAATAGGAAAACCCTTCGGGTGTACCCACGAAAATAGTGTTGCCAGCCGCATAGATCACATTCACGACATCCGATCCAAGTCCGTCGTCTGCATTGAAAAAACTTACGGGAAACCCAGGCTTGTTCAATTCGATTTTATTTAAGCCTTTATCAGTACCAATCCAAAGAATGCTGTGCTGGAGGTACATACAATGGCACACATTACCGACCAGGCCCTCCCTGGGGCCAATCGCCGCAAAGACCTTCCCGTCCTTGTAGCCGATCAGGCCCGAATCGTAGGAGGCCACCCAAATTTCCCCTTCCGGAGTTTCCGCGAGGCTCGAAATTCGATTTTGCAGAAAAGGAATGTCTTTGCCTAAATACTGCAATTTGTCCTTTCCGGTCAGCCTCCACAGCCCATGTAGCGTGCCGATATAATTCGTATCGTTTCGGCTATACAGGGCAGAAATGCGGGACCGCCATATCGTGTCAGTCACCCGCTGCTGTCGAAGATCGAAGATGGCGGCGCCCCACGAACCGCCCGTCAGTAACCGATGATCGTCCACCACACACACCGCTTTCGTGGCACTCTCAAATGTACGACGAGACCGGGGATCCGGGCTTCTTATATCACCCACCCAAATGAGATGATCCGTACCCCACCAAAACTGCTTGCCGGTGATTGGATAGATCCCCATGACCCGGTCGATTGAAAATTTATTGAATGTTTTCCCCCATAAAAGGCGTAGCCCGGGAAAGGTGTAATGAAAGATCGCATTTTGGTCGTCCCCCACCAGTAGCTCATTGCCTGGCCTATTCAGATTGATGCAAGTGACGGAAGGCACCCCGAACCCCGAGTCTGGCAGCCGGATGTGTCTGAAATCGCTCGAGTTGAGCCGGTAAATACCGTTCCCAATCGTCGTGAACCACCAATTCCCCGCCGCATCCTGAAAAGTCCGTGACACCCGCTTGCCAGGCAGGAACCGGTCTCGCTCGACCCCCACGCGCGGATCGTAGGCTATCGTTCCGGTAATGCGATTTATAAAGACCATGCTATCCCCGACGATCGAGAAGCTGACGTGGGTGTTTGTCCTGCCCCGCAAATAGAATGGATATTCGAACGAGCGCAACGTCACCAACGAACGGATTCGAATATTCATTGCATCGGCCCTGTATACGATCCAGGAAGGCGATATCGCAAGGTAATTCGGATGATCGCTCATAACGCGGAGCGGCATGACCATTTTGAAACCGCCTTCATCCAGCTCGTAGAGCTTCTGATTCGCCTGCACATAGAAATGTCCGTCGCAGCTTCTGCTGCACCCCACACTCTCGCCGATCGGCACATGGTCTATGGAATCGTATTCCTCCGGTTCCCCGTTCTCCCGGATCAAATGCAAGGCGGTCTTCTCCTGAATTAGAATATTCCCGAGGGTATCTTCGGCAAAGTTCTCTACATTGTCCCTTATTAGCAACCGTGCCAGCAATGAATCATTGCCCGGATAATGTATCTTCCCCTGGTAATAGTAACAAACCGATCCCTTGAAAGGCGCCATCCAGACCCGCCCCTTCGAGTCGCCATAAATTTGCAGCACTTCGACATCCGGAAGGCCGTCAGCAGTCGTGAAAGTCCTGAAATGCGTACCGTCGAACCGGCAAACACCGGCTTCTGTCCCCACCCAAATGAATCCGTCCCGATCCTGCGCAATACAATATACGGTAGAGCTCGCCAGCCCGTCCGCAATATCATAGTGCTTATAGCTGTATTCCTGGGAAAAAGAGGAACTTGGAATCAGCTGAAGCAGGAAAATGATCAAATAATAAACGGCTTTCATCTGAAAACACAAAGTAGGGGATTTATTTGATCAATCGCTGCATGAAATCGTCCCGCCGCCGGCTGGCCACCTCCAGATAGCTGTCATCTTCCATCGTGACAAATCCCCCCCTGCCCCGCTGATATTTCTTGATCTTATTCAGATTGATGATATGGGAATTATGGATCCGGTAGAAAATTACCTCCGGCAGAAGATCCTCATAATCCTTGATGATCCCGGTGGCCATGACCTGCTCCCCGTTCGTCAGGTGGAACATGGTATAGGCCCCCTTCGCCTCAAGGCGGAGGATGTCCCGGAAGTACACAAACATATAACCGGTTTGCGTTGGGATAGCCATTTTCTGATCGTCCAGCTTGCCACCCCCAAAATGATCCAGCAACGTGGTCACCCGATCCAGGACATTCTTCTGCGCTAGCTTGCCGGAAAGCTTTTCAACAGCTGCACACAACTCCCCGATATTGACTGGTTTTAACAAATAATCCACTGCACTGTATTTAATGGCGCGGATCGCGTGGTTGTCGAAAGCCGTTACAAAGATCACGTGGAAGTTGACAGGCTGTAGCCGGTTAAGCAGATCAAAGGCATTCCCGTGCGTCATCTCGATGTCCAGTAATACCAGGTCAGGGCGATGTTCGTGAATAAGCGTTGCCCCCGTTTCCACCCCATCCGCGGTGCCGATTACATGGACCTGCGGGCAATATTTTTGCAAGAGCTTCTGTAGGATCCTGATGCTGTCAATCTCGTCATCTATTAGGATAGTTCGTATCACTTGAATAAAGATAATAAATTTTGAAAGCCAATAGCCCGCAATCACCTAAACCGGTTCAGCCGTCCAATGCCGGAACTCCGGCAGGCTGATCAGAATACGGGTACCCGCAGCCTTGCCGTCCTCATTCATGACATCTTCCACCTTCACCGTGATATCCCCGCCATAAACGGCACTGATAATCCGGATTCGGTCGGCCGTCATCGACATCCCCTTCGATTGGTACTCGATATGTTCCCGGCTCTTATATTCCATCGCCTTTTTTCTGCCGATACCGTTGTCTTCCACAACGACCAGCAACCGCCCCTCTTCCTGCCGGATCGTGATCAGAATATAGCCCTTCCCGCTTAGTTTATGCCGCAACCCATGCCGCATGCAGTTCTCGACATAGGGTTGGATCAACATCGGCGGTAGCAGGCTTTTTTCCTGCTCGATAGCCGGATCTACCTCGATAAAATATTCCATCTTGTCCTTGAACCGCATCTTCTCCAGTGATAGATAAGTGGAGAGATAAGCTACCTCGTCCGTCACCGATATAAAGGGGCGGGAGGAATTGTACAGCGTCGCCCTGATCAGCCGGGCAAAACCCGAAATATAATTGTTCACCGCCAGCTCGTCCCCATCGAAAATGAATTGTTGGATCGAATTCAGGCAATTGAAGATAAAATGCGGATTCATCTGAGCCTGCAATGCCCTGTTCTCCAATTCAGCTTTTTCTCTCACCAGCCGCTGCTGCTGATCCTGCTCACGGCGGACCTGTCGGATACGCCAGGAGACAAAGACCCAGGCGGCGCCGATAAAGGCAACCGCAAGGATACAATCAAACCACCATCGTTTCCAGAAGGGCGTGGCTACAACAAAAGGAAAAATCCGGACCTTACTCCGGACGCCGAAGCGGTTGATCGCCAGTAGCTGAAACACGTAGCTGCCGGAAGGAAGCGAAGGATAGTCGATAAAGGTCTCGTTGGTCTCCCGCCAGTTGCTGTCAAGCCCCAGCACCCGGTACCGGTACCGGATATCTCCCGCGGACCGATAGGAGATCCCGGCGTATTCGAAGCGGATATTTGGCTCCCGGTACGACAAAGTCGGTTGGGTAGAATCGCCGGGGTGCTCCCTCCCCGCATTCGATACGCTCGTCAGCAGCAACCGGCAGGACTCGCCAACGGTTGCCTTGTTCACATCGAAAAGACTTACCCCCGCCGAAGTACCGACATAGACCATCGGGCTGTCCACGTAGATCGTATTGATCATGTTCGACCCCAGACCATCCTGCGCGGTATACCGGGTTACCGGGTAGCCGGGCTGATACAGGCTGATCGCGTTCAATCCCTTATCGGTGCCCACCCATAAGTTGCTCCCCGCGATGAGCAGCGTCCGGCAAATATCGCTGGTCAACCCCTGTCGCTGGGTGATCACCGCAACGACGGAATCATTCCGTACCCCGATAATGCCGGGATCATCCGCGGAGGCCGCCCAGATAGTTTGATCAGCCGCCACAACAATCGCCGATATCCGTTTGGTGAGGAAAGGAATGTGCTTCCCACAGAAGTCCACCGACTTATCGGGATTGATCCGGTAAAGACCGCCAAACGTCCCGATATAAATAGCCCCCCCATGGCAGCAAAGGGCAGTGACCCGTTCACGCCAAATGGTGTCTGTAACCATATTCCTTGGAATATTGTAGATCACGCAGCCCCAGTAAGTGCCAATGACAAGCTCGTCGGCGTTCTTCCGACAGGCCCATTTGGACCGGATGTTGAACCGGCAGATTACCCGCTGATCCATGGTATGTCTTCCTGTGCCGGATGCAGCTACGATTTGAAGTGTTTTACCGACCGTATCGAAAAAGAATGCCTTGTTCTTGGAGTCCGCTCCAAACACTTTCTTGGCGGCTATTTTATAATCCAGCACCGACAACCGGAACAAAATGGAGTGCTCGGTTCCCACGAATATTGAATTCTTCATCCTGATAAGACAGAAGGCCGCTGCGGGCCCGGCTTGCACGGGTAGCACAACCGAACGGAATTCCTGGGAATTCAACCGGTACAAGCCGCGATCCAGCGTCGTGAACCATAAACTGCCGTCGCGGTCACGGAATGCCCGGGAGACCTGTACGCCGGGCAGGAACCGTTTGCTGGTCCCGTCGAGTAGGTTAAACAGCGTTACGCCATTGAATTCACAGAAACACAACGAGCTGTCATCAACGATGGAATACGTGTTTGCACGGAAATGTATGGTATCGATGGGCCTATAGAAGACCCGCGCCCTGGCCAGAGACAGGATTGCGGTCCGCGCGTTACTTTCCCGCCAAACTATCCAATCAGGACTCATGGAGATGTTCAACGGCTCGATAACCGGGATCGTGATCGTTCGGATCGCCTGGGGCCGCAATCCGGCAAAGTTCCAGATGTGCTGACCTTCCTGCACCACGAAATGACCCGATCTGCTGCCGCTGATCGCCGCGCATTCGCGGATGGGCGTGTCGCCGATAGAATCATAATTGACAACGCTTCCGTCGGCATGGACCAGGTGCAGCCCTCTCTGCTCCGCGATAAGAATATTCCCCGCCGAATCTTCCGCAAAGTCTTCAATATTCCCTTTGAGCGTTAGCTTACGCAGCAGCGTGTCGTTGTCCGGATTGTGTATCCGGCCCTTGTAAGCGTAACAAATTGACTTTCGGAATGGCGCCATCCACACCCGTCCCCTTGTATCCCCAAACATCTTCAGCACTTCGATATCCGGTAACCCGTCAGCCGTAGTGTAGTTCTTAAAGTGCGTGCCGTCGAACCGGCTGACCCCTGTCTCCGTCCCCACCCAGATCAAGCCATCCGCATCCTGGGTGATACAATAAACGGTCGTGCCCGCCAATCCATCGGAAATATCATAATGTGTATAGCTATATTCCTGGGAAAGGACCGGGTGTGTAAATAACAGCGCCATAAGCGGGACCAACCATCCTGGTTTCCTCATAGTACCTTATAAAAATAAGGTTTATTTCGAATGATCGTCCAGCTCCTGGCCGTGATATAGCCGACGTTCCGGCAAAAGCCGCGCCACATCCCCCAGGAATATCGACGCCCCTTGCCCCCTGGCAGCCCCGACATAAGAAGCCCTGCCCAGAAGACCGGGATATCCAGCCAATAAAAACCCAATTGCACCACGAACCACCCGATCCCAAACTGCTTCCGGATGCGCACGAAATTGGACAACATGATCTGAAGCCCTTTGCGATCATACAAATTATAATAGCCCCTCCCTTCCGATCCAAATTTCGCATTGGCCGATGCCCCCTCTAAATGAACAACGTGGAATTGCCCGTAGATACATATTTTTCCAAATCGCCTCAGCCGGCTGCACCATTCCGCCTCTTCCGCATACAGAAAAAAATCTTCATCCAGTAGCCCCGCAAGGTCGATGGCCTCCCGCTTTACCATTAAATACGCGCCATTGACCCAATCTACTTCCACCAACGCGCCGGCATCCGGTACATGCGGCGTCGCCACCCTAAACAAATTTCCCATTCGCTTGATCAGGGCGCCCAGAAAAGGTAAAGGCAGCAAATAATTCAGGCCGCCCTTCAAAAAGAAGTTGCCGGATATCTGCGGAGTGCGGTCGGGGTTGAGCAATTGTAACCCGCAGGCAACATAAGACGATGCCGCCAGCAATTCGTAGCAGCTGGAGATCGCGCCGCCCTCAATCAGCGTGTCGGGGTTTAGCAGGAGGACCACCTCGCCGCGGGACTGGCGGATACCGGCATTATTGGCCCGCGCAAACCCGGCGTTATAATCCATGCGAAGCCACCGCACCCGGGGGAACTCCGCCAGTACCACCTCCTCACTATCATCCCCAGAGTCATTGTCTGCGACGATCACCTCATAGCGGATGCCGGTCGTTTCCCTATAGACCGTCCGCAGACAGTCGATTAGCAGCCGGGGTGTTTTATAATTGACGATGATGATGGAAAGATCGGTCACGCGGTTATCTGAATATAATGGAAAAGGTAATGCAGGAACATCCCGGTCTTGGACAAAATTCCAATCCGCCACCACCGGAAAGATAGCATTCGCTGCCATCTGACCATCGACAGGATCACGTCCGGTATTGGCCCGCTATAGCCGGAACCGGTAATATCTTCTCGCTGCCGGATCTCAAGATTACGCATCAGCCGCCACCAGGCATCATAGACCAACACATTCCCAAGCGACGCATAACCAACCTTATTCAGCAAATAAAAATTCTCCGGGATCTCCACCATCCGCTGCCGCTTGCAATCCATCGTAACCTGCTGGCGACCCAGACCCACATTGATCAGTACTTCCCCTATATAATAAGGTTTCATTTGGCCGGCCAGCGCCCGGATATAGAAATCGATGTCCACCACCCACTTGACGGCGCGGTCGAACTGCACCGGCAGCGACCGCCGGTACATGACCACACTCGGTGGTCCAATGATATTGCGCGAAAACAGAACCGCCGGGTCCCGCAGAAATGCCTGGTATCGTCGCTTCGGCACAAACATCAACCGTTCGCGTCCCTCATCCAGGAACACATCGCGGTACGCGGAGAAGATGAACCCTGCCTCCGGATGCATCACCACCGCCATTGCAAACTTTTCCAGGCTGCCATCGTCCGAAAACCAGTCGTCGTCGTGCATGATCTTGATCCATTCCCCCCTGGCCTTCCGCACACCTTCATTCCAATTCTCCGGAGTACCCAGCTGCCGATCGTTCCGATAATAGCGTAACGGTATTCGCGTCTCATACTCCCGGCATAATGCGCCGACCGCCTCTTCGGGACTATCATCGGTAACCACCACTTCAAAATTTTTGAAACGCTGGATCGTTATGGAGTCCAGCAACCTCGCCAAAAAATCGGTATTCTTATAGGCAGGAATACAAATCGAGATCAGCGGATTGGAGATCATACATTTGGTAAACCGCGAATTTAGCATATAACATTCAAAAGCGCTCCAAATTTTGAGGCGCGAATATGTCCTGATTTCTGATATATTTGCGAGAAAAGTTGAAACGACCTTTTGTCTATCTGGTCCGAAAACGCGCCCTGGGCGATGTCCTCTGGACCGAGCCAGTTGTCCGCCAGCTGGCTGCTCGATCCGGGATGGTGATCGTCTACACCAAATACCCCGAGCTCTTTCTCCACTACCCACTGGCAAACGTCCGCTTCACCAACCACCTCCGTTTTTGGGAAAAAGCTTTATGGGCAATTGAAAAGACACTTCACTTGACCCGATTCTTTATCGACCTCGACCATGCCTATGAGGACAACCCCAAAATGCATTTTCTCTCTGCCTACCAGCATGCTGCCCGCCTGCCCGTCACCCACGAATATCCGCGCCTCTGGCTGAACGATGAAGAAAAGCGCTTTCGCCCCGCCTCCATTGCCGGCCGGTACATTGTCCTCCACCTCGAAAGCATGACGGATCGGAACTATCGGAAAGTGTATGGCGTCGATTGGGCACAGGTATCCTCGAAACTAACTTCGAGGTCGTATTCTGTCGTCCTGATTGGTAAGGACCCCTTGCCGGTCCCTGGCGCCACAATCATAAAAACCTCCATCCGGGAGATGATCAGTCTGATCGCCAATGCCGATCTCTTTGTGGGTATCGACTCAGGCCCCAGTCACCTGGCCGCCGCTTTGGGCACTCCTGCCCTGATCTTTTTTGGCGCGATAAATCCCGACTACCGGCACTTCAGGGACCTTCTGAACGGACGCATCATGCAACAGCCTTGCGAATACGCCGGCTGGTATCACGAAGCGAATGAAAAGACGGGCTGGTCGTGCCGCCTGGTAGGCGACGAAGGCATCCCGAAATGCGCCCTGTTTACCACCGAAAATGTCATAAATAATATAGATTTGCTGCTTAAGGATGATGAAAAATGACGATCAGGAAATTAATTAGAAGAATAAAACGCAGGTTGGGCATCAGGGAACAGTATCCTTCCGAAACCTCCAAGGTCCGCCATCTCGTGATCGGATATTGCGAAGGATATGGTTGCGACATAGGATTTGGCGGCGACAAAATCAAAAATACGGGTTGTATCGGCATCGACTACGCACAACCCTATGCAAATACAGGTAAAGACAAAGTCGACATCCCCTGCGACGTAATGAACGAACCAATCCCTGTTCCGGATAATACCTTCGATTACGTCTATAGCAGCCACTTGATCGAAGACTTTGAGGATACGACGGCGGCTCTGAAAGAATTTATCCGCATCCTTAAACCCGGCGGCCGTCTCATCCTTGTCTTCCCCGACCAGCCGCGTTATGAAGAACATTGCCGCAGAACAGGCCAAACCCTTAATACGCATCATGTTCACAAGAATATGGGCCTTGCATTTATGCTTCGGTGCCTGAATCAGGTTAACAACCTTTCATATACCATGCTGCTTCAAAGCGATCGCGAAATAGACTACAATGTTGTAATAGCCCTATCCGTTCAAAAGAATTAATTCAAGTGCAGATGAGAAAGTTTATCAGAAAGATCCTCGGGTATTTCGGTTACGATATCATTAAGGTCATGCCAACGCCGCGACAGAAGGACGTCCCGGTTACAGTCGGAAAATTTCAGATCCTCCTTCCAAATTTCAACCCGCTCATCAAAACGTATTTTGCCCAGCCGGAATTCGCCTCGGAGATCGGCCGGCTGACCCTTGCCATGAAAGAAAAATACCCGAACCTGACCTTTCTCGACATCGGCGCTAACGCAGGCGATACCGTAGCCCGGGTGAAGTCGGCTGCAGACATCCCCATCATCTCCGTGGAGGGAGACGATATTTCTTTTGGCTATCTCACTGGAAATGTCCGGCAGTTCAAGGACGTTACGACCATCAAGCAATTCCTGGGCGAAAAAGAGGATCAGATCAATGCCAGCCTGAACAAGCAGGGCTGGAACACCACCATTATCCCTTCGCCGGAAGGCGGCCAGAAAATCCCGATCAGACCGCTGGATGTCGTCTTGGGCGACAAAGGACTCCTCAATGGCAAAATAAAAATATTAAAAGTAGACACCGAAGGATTTGACACAATAATTATCCGGGGCAGCATGGACCTGATTAGAACGGCCAAACCGATGATCTATCTCGAGTTCAACTGGGACAATATGAACGCGATCGGCGAAAACGGGCTGAAAACGATTTTCGGTCTGCGAAGTGAGGGATATAATAAGATATTATTCTATGACGACAGAGGCAAGTACATACTAACCACTACTTTGGACGATACGGTTCTTATCAACAGCCTTTCAATTTACGCCAATGGTAAGACAGGGCTTATTTATTACTACAACCTTTGCCTCCTGCACGGGGACGACGATGACGTCGCCCTTAAAATTGCAGCAAACGAAATGAATTTGTCCGGATCTGGAGTATAGGCGTGTGAGCTTTGCTGGTGCGCTAGATCCAGTCCACGGACGTGAGCGTCGCGGGCACCGCCAGATACGAAAGGAACTTTTCCAGTCCCCGCCGTTTCGGCTCATCCAGCGTATAATCGAGACGTTTAGTGAAATATTCGTGAAGGTCGAAGATTGGATAGGGATTTTCGGCCACCACCTGATCAATTTGCAGTATCCCCCTGCGATTAGCCTCATCAAATTCCGCAATGAAGTCGGCCGCCAGCCGCTTGTTGCTGATCCACGCCGCAAAGACGAACGGCAGCCTCGTGAACGCCTTCCAGGCTTCCGCCAAATCATAGATATAAGGTGATATTCGCCGCTGCTCCAGCGCCCTGTCACCGATTACCACGCCGGCCGTCACACCCCGGATATGATCCCTGAAATCCTTTCCGCCATCGACGACCTCCGGGCTGACCTTCCAGAACTCCCGAAGAAGTACCCTTGCCAACTGAACGGATGTCCGGCTCTGATAATCCATCAGGACACGCCCTACCTTTTCGATTGGGGTTTCGCTGAACAAACACACAGAAGCCACCGGGCCATTGCTGCCGATGCAATATCCCCCGTTGATATAGTATTCACGCATCTGGGGAATAACCGCCACCGGAACAAGCCCCAAATCGATCTCGTCCTGCAGGAGCATGGAGGCGATACTGGCCGGATAATCAATGATCAGCTCGATATCCTTGCGGATCGGAGCACGCTCGATTCCATAGAGAAGTGGTTTGGTATTCAAATAGCTGACTGCGCCGACACGTATTTTTCTGTCCAATTCCTTTACGTTAATTTTGACGCAAATTATGGAATTAAACCCACTTACCGCCATTTCCCCGATCGACGGCCGTTACCGTCACCAAGTCCAGCATCTGGATGATTATTTTTCGGAATATGCCCTTATCCGGTATCGGGTGCTGGTCGAAGTGGAATATTTCCTGTTCCTGAGTAAAAAGAAATTCTTCCCCCTGGATACGGCCAGCCGGCGAAAGCTCCAGACAACGATAGAACAATTCAGCCTGGAAGATGCGCAATGGATCAAGGAAACCGAAAAAACCACCAACCACGACGTCAAAGCAGTGGAATATTTTTTGAAAGATCGGCTGGCAGCTGCTGACAATGCCACAAAAGACGCTTCGAACGGCAAGCTGGATACTGCAGAGTGGATCCATTTCGGGCTTACTTCCCAGGATATCAACAATACCGCTATCCCGCTCCTGTGGAAACACGCTGTCGAATTCGAATACCTACCGGGCTTGCTCAACCTCAAACGTCAGCTGGAAGTATTGGCCCGTGACTGGATGAACATTCCCATGCTCGCGCGGACGCACGGTCAGCCTGCCACCCCTACACGGCTTGGGAAGGAAATTATGGTCTTCATCGAGCGGATCGAGAACCAGGTCGAGCTGCTGATCCAGATCCCCTTCTCCGCCAAGTTCGGAGGCGCCACCGGCAACTTCAACGCACACTATGTCGCTTTCCCCCGCAAGGACTGGGTTAAGCTGGCTGACGAATTTGTGCAGGGAACGCTGGGGCTGCAGCGCCTTCAATATACCACCCAGATTGAACATTACGACAACCTGGCGGCCCATTTCGATACGATCAAACGCATCAATACCATCCTGATCGATCTCGCGCGGGATATCTGGACCTATATCTCCATGGATTATTTCAAACAAAAGACAAAAAAGAACGAAATCGGCTCTTCCGCCATGCCGCACAAGGTCAACCCGATCGACTTTGAGAACGCCGAAGGTAACCTGGGGATCGCCAACGCCCTGCTCGAGCATTTCTCAGCCAAACTGCCGGTGTCCCGGCTTCAGCGTGACCTGACCGACTCTACCGTCCTGCGCAATATCGGCGTTCCGTTCGCCCACACCATCCTTGCCCTGAACTCAATCGGAAAGGGTCTCGACAAACTCGTGCTTAACCGGGACAAACTAGCTGAAGATCTGGAAAGCAACTGGGCAGTCGTCGCAGAAGCCATTCAGACCATCCTGCGCCGGGAGAACTATCCCAGGCCATACGAAGCGCTTAAGGAGCTGACCCGCGGTCGGAACGGGATCACCCGGCAGTCCATCCATCGGTTTATCGATGGACTGAAGATCAGCGCCTCGGTGAAAAAGGAACTAAAGCGGATCACCCCGCACAACTATATGGGTGTCGTGCCGCGGTAATGCCGGCCCCGCCCGCGCCGCTCTCCCGCGGATATCGATGCCCGCTACCGGCAGGCGTTATTTATGAATCTCTGAGGTGAAATGGAACTCGATCTCCGGATTATTCGTCCGTTCCGTATTCAGGAACCATTCGCTCTGGGCCAGATAAACCAGGTACCCGTCCTTGTCCTCTGCAATATTTGCATGCTTGAACCGAATGAAGTCTTCCAGTTTTTTTGGATCCCTGCTCGTGATCCAGCAGGCTTTGTAGAAAGTCAGGGCATTGAACTGTACCGAAGCGCCATATTCATGCAGCAGCCGGTACTGAATGACCTCGAATTGCAATTCACCCACACAGCCTATGATCTTTTTATTGCCCCCAAATTGCGTGAACAACTGGGCTACCCCTTCATCGGTTAGTTGAAGCAGGCCCTTCTCCAATTGCTTGGTTTTCATCGGGTCCTTATTGATTACCTCCTTAAAAATTTCCGGCGAAAAAGAAGGGATGCCCGTGAAATAGAAATCCTCCCCGTCCGTCAAAGTATCGCCGATCTTGAAATTCCCGGTATCAAAAAGCCCGACCACGTCGCCAGGATAGGCCGATTCGATCACGTCCTTATCGCGGGCCAGGAAACTATACGGGTTGCTGAAGCGGACATCCTTGTCCAGGCGCACGTGATGGAAATATTTGTTGCGTTCGAACCTGCCGCTGCAGACCCTTAGGAACGCGATCCTGTCGCGATGCTTGGGATCAAGATTGGCGTGGATCTTGAAAACAAACCCGCTAAAATTGTCTTCCTCCACATCCAGGCGGCGCGTAGACGTCTCCCGGCTTCGCGGTGTGGGAGCGATCCGGATGAACGTGTCCAGCATCTCCTTCACTCCGAAATTATTGATCGCGCTGCCAAAGAATACCGGGGCAACCTTTCCCGCCAGGTAATCTTCAACCTTCAACTGGCCATGCACCCCATCTACCAATTCCACGTCCTCCCGGAGCACGGCGGCATCCTTTTCGCCCAACCGCTCCTCCAGCAGCGCACTGTTCAGGTCGTCGATCCTCACCGTATCCTCATCCTGTGCCTTTGTATTGGCCGTGAATAAGATCAGGTTCTTGTCGTAAAGATTGTAGACCCCTTTGAAATCTTTGCCGCTGTTGATCGGCCACGTCATGGGATGCAGCTGAATATTCAGCTCCTTCTCAATCTCTTCCAGCAGGTCGAAGCGGTTCTTCCCGTCCCGGTCCATCTTATTGACAAAGACGATCACCGGAGTGTCGCGCATCCGGCAAACTTCCATCAGCCGACGCGTCTGGGCCTCGACCCCGTTGACGCTGTCAATGACCAGGATAACACTGTCTACCGCCGTCAAGGTCCGGTAGGTATCTTCTGCGAAGTCCTTGTGGCCGGGGGTATCCAACAGGTTGATCAACATGCCTTCATACCCGAAGCTCATCACGGACGTCGCCACCGAGATCCCGCGCTGACGCTCGATCTCCATAAAGTCGCTGGTCGCGTGCTTTTTGATCTTATTGCTCTTCACGGCTCCGGCTGTCTGGATGGCGCCGCCGAACAGAAGGAACTTCTCCGTCAGGGTCGTCTTGCCTGCGTCAGGGTGGGAAATGATAGCGAATGTCTTACGCTTGCAGATCTCGCTGCTGTACTTGTTTGACATAAAAACGTCCGCAAAGGTACGGAATCACTCCCCCCTGACCAAACCTAACCTTTTTTGCACCGTCCGCAGCACCGGCAGCACATCCCCTGATAATTTCAGCCAAATTATTCCCCCGGCATAAAGCGCAACCATTGTCACGGACCGGGCGATCATCCAGGGCAACCCCTGGTACCGGTCAAAAAGGAAATGACAGATGAGATAGACGACCACCCCAAGCAGTATGGTATAGACGCTCTTGATATCGAATGGCTGGAGCTTATACATCCGGTATAGAAAGAGGTAGCGGATACCGTTATAAGCAGAAAAGGAAATCAGATCCGCAATGGCCGGGCCGGTGATCCCCATTTCCTTTGCGAGCAGATAGTTCAGGGGAAGGGTTAACACGACGAGGACCATCCCGGAAAGCAGCTCGAACCGCCAATGTATGGAAGTGCCGATAATCTGGCCGCTGACGCCGGTGCCCAGATCCACAATTCGAGCTAACCCGATGAACAAAAAGACCATCTGACCCGACAGATAGGCCGGCTTCAAATGAAAGCTGATAACACCATCCCGGTAGTTGATCCAGATCAGCACAAACATCCCAATCGAAAAAATCAACTGGTTGATAGCCGACTGCTGATAGATCCTGCTGATCCGCCCATGATCCTTGTCCTTCCAGGCCTGGGAAAGCGGGCCGATAGCGGCGGCGGCAACCCCGCGCTGCGGAGCCTGGATCAAACTGCTGACGAACTGCGCAAAAGTAAAGATGCCCACCGCTGTCAAACCGCCTGCCACTAATCCGGCGATCACGATCTGGGCGAAATAGAACGACAGGTTGAAAAAAACTCCGCCGCCCCAAATCATCAAGGCAAGCGTGCGGATTTTTGTATAGAACCTTCTCGTAACCCTGCTCACCGAGAACGTAAAATGTAGTTGGCCTGACCGGATGAAATAGACGAGCAGGATGAGCGAGACCAGGAGATAATTGAGCGAAAAGAGCTTTATAAAATTGCCGAAACTGCCGAGCCAGCCAAAGAGGTACAACAAGATTAGCACCAGCGTTGTCAACCGGACCTGCACTTCGCGCAGGTAATTGGTCAGAATAGACTGCCTGACCTGCCAGCCATATGCCTCCAGTACCGCAAAAAAGGTCATCCCCAACCCAAAAGGAAAAATCCAGTAATAGTACCGGACGAGCTCGGCCGATTGTTTCTGATAGAAATGGATCACCTGGCCCTTCAGCAGGATACCGAGGATCATCGTAAACACAAATCCACCCAGGCAGATCAAAAGCGCCCAGGTCATCTGATCGATCTTTTTCGGCGGCAGATTGTCCTTATAATAAGGATAGAATTTGCCGACATATCCCGTCATCCCAACACTGGCGAAAAAAGATATGATCGTGCCGATCGCGACAAACATCCCGTTCACGAGACCATACTGGTCGGGATTGAACTCCCGCGCCATCACATAATTAGAGACAGCCCCCAGCGCAAAACCGATATATACGACCCCGGATGAAAAAATGCTTTGCCTGCGGATTGTGTTCATGTTCCTGGTGTTAAAAGCCCGCCCCCGAAGGCATCAGGCTGTTTAGATCCTGCTTACCTTCATAATGGAAGGAGCGGTTAAAGGTGAACATCCCTTTTTTCACTTTCACCCGGCCGTCTACCACAATGTTCGCCTCCCGTTTGCCCATCAGCATTTGCAGGGCGTTGCTGAACAGTCCACGCATGTCCAGCTCCAGGGTGACCGGAACATAAAAGGTGTCCTTGCCGGGAATGAAAATGGTGGAATCCACTAGCGAATGCCCCGCGTGCTGACCGTTTACGACGATGTCCGCCTCCGCCCGCTTAATTTTCAGGTTGAATGAGTTGGGATTGTATAGTTTAACGAGAGCCGATACATCGGTCTTTCCGCCGATTACGGCACCGACCTGCAAATTCTGAAATCCGAAATATTCCACCGGCTCCGGCTGCCGGCAGGCGGTCATCGAAGCGGCCAGGGCCAGTCCTGCCAGGATGATGAATAGACGCATAGCCTGCAAGTTAAGGGGCATTTCCAATAAAAAAAGCACCCGCAGTCTCAATTCGTCCCGCGGGACAAATTTATATGCGTTGCAAATTCCCCGACAATCGTGTCCTTTTCGACTGTGATCGTGCAATCGACGATCGCAACTTCGGTGTTTCCGGGAATTCCTGAATATTGTTTATCTTTCTGAAAACAAACTTCGTGTCGAGCATCTCCGAACGCATCAGAGAATTCAACAGCAACCGATTACCCGCCTATACCGCGCTCAAGTATCAATGCATGGCGGAGAACCCATTCCGGTTCTACCGGGGAACCTGCCACCTGTTCTACGAAGACCTTTCTCACAACAACGCATTGCCCGCCTATCCGCTCAGTTGGATCTGCGGCGACCTCCACCTGGAAAACTTTGGCAGCTATAAAGGTGAGAACCGGCTTGTCTATTTTGACCTCAACGATTTTGATGAAAGCACGCTGGCCCCCGCTACCTGGGAGGTTGTCCGCATGATCACCAGCATTTTTACTGGCTTCGATTCCCTCGGCATCAAACGAAAGGATGCGACCCAGACCGCCCAACTCTTTCTGAATGTCTTTTCCGAGACGCTGACCAAAGGAAAAGCCAAATACCTCGAGCATGAGACCGCAAACGGTATCGTCCGCGCCTTTCTGGAGAAGATCCGCGAGCGCAAACAGAAGGAACTGGTCCGGCAACGGACGGAAGAAGGCAAGAACGGCACCCTCCAGTTCCGGATCGACCATGTCCGCCTTTTCCCCCTCGAAAAGCCGCTGCGTAAAGCCCTGATGGCCCATCTCAACCAGCTGCTCCACCGGTATCCGCTGCTGATAGGCCGGTTCCAGGTAATCGACGCCGCGTTCCGTGTAGCCGGGACCGGCAGTCTCGGGGTGAAACGATACGTTTTTTTGCTTCGCAATGGCAAAGACACCAAGAAACACCTGCTGCTTGACATGAAGCAGGCGCCCCCCTCCTCTCTCCGGCCCTTCCTGACCTACCCTCAGCCGGCCTGGGCTTCAGAGGCGGAGCGGGTCGTCTCGGTCCAACACCGGATGCAAAATGTCAATCCCGCCCTGCTCAGTATCACCGAGTTCGACGGCGACTCCTATGTCATCAAGGAAATGCAGCCAACCGCCGATAAAATTGACTTCCTGGTCATCCGGGACCGCTTTAAGGATATTGCCTGCGTCGTGGAAGACATGGCTTTCCTGACCGCCAGCGCCATGCTGCGGAGCGCCGGACGGCAGGGCGCCGCCCTCCCGGACGAACTGATCGCCTTCGGAGCGGATACCCACTGGCAGCAGGGTGTGATGGACTATTCGACCGCCTATGCCGCCCAGGTGAAAAAGGATTACAACACTTATTTTAAGGAATACAAGGCAGGCTTCTTTAACGGGCCTGGCAATAAGACCTCCACGAACTCGGGCAATAACGCCTCCGCAAAGTCCGCCGATAAAATCTCTACCCAGTCCACCGATAAAATCTCTACCGAATCCGCCAATAAAAAAGGATAACTATGAACCTGGAACTACCACCGGATATCGTTATGAAACTCGCACTGGCTACGCTGGTGGGCGGCGTGATCGGCGCCGAGCGGGAATATCGCAGCAAGTCGGCCGGGTTCAGGACGCTGACGCTCATCTGCCTTGGCTCGACGATCTTTACTATCTTCTCCCAGATCATCGGCGGCCCCACCCATGGTAATAACCCCGACCGGATCGCCGCCGGTATCGTCACGGGGATCGGCTTCGTCGGCGCCGGTGTCATTTTCAAGGGCGATGGTTCCGGCAGCAAGGTCAGCGGGATCACCACCGCGGCGATGATCTGGGTGACAGCAGCGCTCGGTATGGCGATCGGCGCGGGCTACTTGCTGGTCTCCTTTTGCGCCGCCATCCTCATCCTGCTGGTGCTGTTTATTTTTATGCTGCTGGAAGGCTGGATCGACCGGATCAACCAGATCCACGTGTATAAGATCGTTTGTCAATTCGATAGCGAACCCCTCCATCGATATGAAGAGCTGTTTAAACGCCATCATCTCAAATTCAAACGGAGCGGCCAGCGAAAATCGGCGGAGAACATGATCACCGGCGAATGGGTCGTCCAGGGCTCCGAACGCAACCACCGGCATTGCATCCACGAAGTCCTGCGTGATCAGACAGTGAGAGAATTTGACTTTTAATTCGCACGCGTCGCCACACGATCACAGCAGGCTCGCCGTCCAGGTCCGCTGGAACACTCCGCCGCTTTCCAATTGGTAGATCCCCTCTTTCTCCGTCAACTGCTGATTGCTGTCGACCGGATCGGCAATCCCACACCAGGGCTCGATACAAACGAAATCCGCATTGGGCGCCGCCCAGATCCCCAGGTACGGAAAGCCCGGGAAATCTATCCGCAACGCACGCTCCGTCTGACCCGATCGCATAGTAACCCCCGTCGAGACCGGATGCTTCAGGACCAGCGCATCTTTGGCAAAAAGTTCCTTCCGGAGCGAAAGGACCGCCGTATCCTGCAGCAGCGGCAGCGGGTTCCCTTCGATGAGCCCGTCTTTCGAAATCGGCCAGCGCGGTGTCTCTTCTATGCCGTCGAACTCGAGATAATAGTCGGTATAATCCGTCCCCTCCACCAGCGGCACCCGGAACGCCGGATGTCCGCCGATAGAAAAATACATCGGTTCCGCAGCCGGGTTCCTGATCTGGTAAGTGGCCGCAAGCTTATTAGATACCAGCCGGTAACCGACCCGCAATTCAAAATCGAAGGGATACACGGCCCGCGTCTGCTCATCGCTCCGCAGCAGGAAGGTGATCGAATCCGCGCGCTGCGACTCCACACTGAACTCCCGGTCGCGCGCAAACCCATGCCGGGGCAGCGAATACGACTTGCCGCGGTACATATAAATATTGCCTTTCAAGGTCCCTACGATTGGAAAAAGCAGCGGTGAGTGCTTGCCCCAGAAGGCGGGATCGCCACCCCACATGTACTCCAACTGATAGTCCTTGCTATACAAACTCCAAATTTCCGCTCCCTTTGCGTGAATGCCGACCTTTATTTCCTGGTTTTCGATCGTGAACATACAACACTTGTTTTGCCGTCCGGCATCATCGCCATTCGGAATATCGAGGCAATTTAGTACATTCGGCCTATGTTTCGCCAACTGGAGATCGTCTGGACGAGTTTTAAGATGGCCCTTCAGGAATTCCGCAGCAACAAGCTCCGGACCTTCCTGTCGCTGCTGGGGATCACCTTTGGCATCTTCTGCATCATTAGTGTACTATCCACGATCAGCAGCATGCAACGCGCGGTTAACGACGACCTCAAGTCCTTCGGCACCAAAACGATCTATATCGACAAATGGCAATATAGCGGCGGCCCGGATTTCCCGTGGTGGAAATACATCAAACGCCCCACACCCAAATTCGAAGAAGCCAGGCTGCTGCGACTGAAAGCACCGGAAGCTCCGCACGTCGACTTTGAGATGGACAACTCCGGCAATGTCGATTATGGCGACAATTCCCTGACCGGTGTGCAGTATTATGGCAATACAGAGGATTTTGACAAGATCGAACAGGTGACCGTCGGCGCCGGCCGCTATTTTCAGCAAGCCGACTTCGACCGGGGAACACCCTATATCGTAATGGGCTACCGGATCGCGCAACGTCTGTTTGGCGTGCCCTATCTGGCCGTCGGCAAGTCCGTAAAGCTCAAGGATGGCAAACTGGCCATCGTCATCGGCGTGGTCGAGAAGCAAGGCCAAAGCCTGATCAACGCCTGGGATTTCGACAACAGCATCCTGCTGACCTACAACTTCATGCGTCAGATCTTCCGGGAGGAATACAGCAATCCCAAGATCCTTGCGCAAGGCGACTCGACCATTACCTCCGCGGCCCTGACCGAAGAGCTGCGGGGCGCCATGCGGTCCATTCGCAAGCTGAGCCCGACACAGGAAGACAATTTTGCCGTCAATAATATCGACAACCTTAGTAAATTCCTTGAACCTATTTTTGCCGGGATGAACATCGGCGGCTGGGCGATCGCCGTTCTTTCCCTCATTGTCGGGATGTTTGGTGTAGCAAACATCATGTTCGTCACCGTTCGCGAACGCACCTCACAGATCGGGCTCAAGAAAGCCATCGGCGCCAAGCGCGGCTCCATCATGATGGAATTTCTGCTCGAGTCGGCCTTCCTTTGCATTATCGGCGGTTTGATCGGCATGGGCGCCGTTTTTGTGCTCACGGTCATCTTTTCCGCTATGCTGGACTTCCACGTTTTCATCCCCCTCAACATTATCGGACTGGCCGTCTTTATGTGCCTGTTTACCGGCGTCCTGGCCGGCATCATCCCCGCGTTCGTCGCCGCCCGCATGGACCCGGTCGTAGCCATCCGGTCCAAATGACGTAATTTCGCCCCCCATGAGTAAGCCCGTGACTATCCTCGCCATCGAATCTTCGTGCGACGAAACAAGCTGCGCGATCAGCAGGGATGGATGGATACTCTCCAATATTATTGCCGGTCAAACGATCCATGAGCAATACGGCGGTGTCGTCCCCGAGCTGGCCAGCCGCGCGCACATCCAGCACATCGTTCCCGTCGTGGACGCCGCACTGAAGAAAGCAGGCTGTGAAATGAAGGACGTGACCGCCATCGCCTTCACCCAATCCCCCGGCCTGATCGGCTCTCTGCTGGTCGGATCGGAATTCGCCAAGTCACTCGCCCTGGCGCTCGATATCCCGCTGCTGGCCGTCCACCACATGCAAGCGCATGTCCTGGCTAACCTGATCGCGACCCCTCGCCCTGATTTCCCTTTCCTCTGCCTCACCGTCAGCGGTGGGCACACGCAAATCGTGCTTTGTCATTCCCCGCTGAATATGGAAGTGATCGGCGAAACCCTCGACGACGCCGCAGGCGAAGCCTTCGACAAATCAGCCAAGCTGCTTGGCCTGCCCTACCCCGGCGGCCCTCTCATCGACAAATATGCCCGCGAAGGCAATCCTACCCGCTTTACCTTCCCCGAACCGCAGACTCCCGGCCTGAACTTCAGCTTTAGCGGTCTCAAAACCGCCATTCTGTATTTCCTCCAGGATCACCTTTCTGCCGATCCCGGATTTGTCCAGACAAATCTCAACGATATCTGCGCATCGATCCAGGCGCGCATCATCTCGATCCTGCTGAACAAACTCAGAAAGGCTGCCCGCCAGACCGGAGTCTCGAAATGTTGCATTGCCGGCGGCGTCTCGGCCAATAGCGGCTTGCGGACTGCTTTCGGGGAGATGGGGCTTGCTGAAGGATGGAGCACCTTTATCCCAGCTTTTGAATACTGTACCGACAACGCTGCCATGATCGCCATCACCGGACACTATAAGTACCTGGCCGGCGAATTCGCCCCCTTATCGGTATCCGCCAGCGCGAGAAACCCCTCATTCCATGCGTAACGGTTATTTTCAATTCAAACAGTTCACCATCCACCAGGAACAGTGCGCCATGAAAGTTTGCACCGATGCCTGTATTCTCGGTGCCTGGTTTGCCAATAAAACGCCCGCCTACGCCCCGGTGCTGGATGTCGGGAGCGGCACCGGCCTGCTGATGCTTATGCTGGCCCAGAAACATAAGGGACCGATCCGGGGCATCGAGATCGACCTCGACGCCTTCCACCAGTTAAAAGAGAATATCGGCCAAAGCCCATGGCGGCAGCTGCTCAAGGTCTATCCCGGCGATGTTCGCTCCTTTTCCTTTCCGGAAAAATTCGATTTTATCATCAGCAACCCGCCGTTCTATGAAAACGATCTCCCGGGCGCGACCGCAGCCGCCAACCTTGCCCGGCATAGCAAAGAGCTGACCTTTTCCGATCTGCTCAAAGTCATGGACGCGAATTTATCTTACAGGGGATCATTTGGCGTCCTCCTTCCCTATCATCGCACCAGTTGGTTCGAAGAACTGGCAGCGACAACATATGGCTTTAGGATAAGAGAACGGCTGCTATTAAGGCAAACCCCCAATCATGGCTATTTCCGGAGCATACTTCACTTTTGTCGCCATCGGGACAATTTTGTTCCCACCACCGAATTGACGATCCGAAACAGGGAGGGCAGCTACACCGACGACTTCAGTGAACTGATGAAAGACTATTACCTCTATCTATAGCTGATTCTTCCGGTTGGATCGGCAACCATAGCAACCCGGTTTAATGGTTGGATCTGCCAAAAAAATCTAATTTTGCGGACGTAAAGAGTAACTCAAATCCCTCCTAAAGTATAATAGATATGAACATTGGCAGGTTTTCCAGAAAATTGACCGAACATTTTCAAAATAATGTCTTAACTCAAAAACTGCTGCAGCTTGATCGGGCGAAAGATCTGAGGATAATTATGGAAATGAATCGATTGAATATCCCCGATTCTCCGATTATCAACGGATTTTCCATCTATTCACAAAATGATGAAGATGGCATTTTAGAGGACATTTTCACCAGAATAGGAATCTTGAACCCCAATTTCTTTGAATTCGGTGTAGCGCCTGAAGAAAACAATACCAATTACTTTTTACTAAAGGGCAGCAAGGGTTGTTGGGTCGATAAAGGCCTTACCGATTTTAAAAACAAACTTTCAAATAATGGTAAGCTAAAGATATTTGACATATTTGTCAAAATGGATAATATAAATTCTATCCTTTCCCAGGGGTGCCAATTTTTGGGCATCGCTCATTCCGGAATTGATCTGATCAGCCTCGACTTGGACGGAAACGATTATTATTTCATCGATAAAATTATATCCGCGGGGATATTGCCTAAAGTCCTTTGCTTGGAATATAACGCCGTTTTCCGACCTCCGCTTGCCATAAAAATAAAATATTCTGAGAATCACCAATGGGACCATGATGATTATTTCGGCTGCAGCCTCGGCGCATACCAAAGTCTTTTATCTCCATACTATGCGCTTGTCTCCTGCAACATTGCAGGCTCTAACTGCTTCTTTGTCCGGAATGAATTAATGGATTCATTTACCAGATACCCGGTTTCGGCCTTATATCAGCCCCCGAGATACTACCACAGCCCGTTCGCCAAAGGTCATCCCCCAAGTTCTAAATTTATCCTTGATCTCGTTAATGAAATCGACCAATAAGCCTTCGGGCTTATCATTCTCCTCGCGCATACGCCTCCAGATACCGATATGGCGCTGTGAGCTCCCCGCGCCTCACCATCGTCGCCCGATCGATGATCGCCGACCCGCCCCGCAGCACGTCATTTAGCACATGCTTGATCAATTGCTCGCCGAAATAGCGGGAAGCATCCCTTGGTAACTCATTGGGAAGATTACCCACGGCCATCACATCGATACAATCAGGTTGATACGGCAGGGTCCGAATCCGCAACTTCGGGTCTACGCCGTAAACCGGATCCTCCATGGTGCCCTCCCCGAGATTACACGGCACGGAGCCCTCCCGGTCATCCGTGATGTCGGCGATCGTCCGGATATGGAATTCGTCCCGCGCCAGGTCTTGCCATTCGAATAGCCTCGGCATATGCTTATCCCAATAGACCCCGTTGATGAGGATGTCGGCAGTGGCTGCGAATGGCAGGAATTTACACTGGTAATCCTGCGGCCGCAGATGGAATTCATCGCGATGATATTCGCCGGTGCGTACATGCCCGTAAAGGCCAGCCCCCTTTAATTGGGTAAACACCGGATATTGAAATCCCCGCTCCAGGAATTCATCCGGCTCGACTTCTACGATCTCCAGCAGATTCATGACCTCCAGCGCCCCGTGCGCCACCCGTCCCGAACCCGTTACGACCACCTTGATCTCCGGCAGCCGGAGGCCGAAGTAGGTATGGATCAGCTCCCGGAAACTTTGCTGCCGGTGCACCCGGCCAAGCGTGTACCCGCCCGTACGAAGCCCATACGCCATTATGCCGTTATGCGCGCCGACTACACCGGCAAAAAATCCAAAACCCAGGATACGCTGACCATCATCGTGCTCCAGGCACTCGTAATCGATCAGCGTAATCTGCCGTTCCAGGATGGCGCCGAACATCTCCCGGTTGCCCCCTTGCATCTTTTTGGTATGGGAAAAGAATAGATAGGTCTTCCCCGGCAGCAGATCCCTCACCGGTACTTCCTTGATTCCAAATAGAAGATCACACTCGCCGAGCTCGTCGCGGACTTCAATTCCCGCTGACCGATACTCTTTATCCGAATAACAGCGATCAGATGATGATTGCACCAGCACCCGGATTTCCGGTACGTTCTTATGGATCCATTTACATTGGGCGGGCGTCAGTGCCACACGATTATCCGCCGGGACCTTGCCTTCACGCAATAAGCCAATCGTTATCATCCATTTCTGATTTAGTCGCCATCGGACCCGCTAAAGATAGAATTTTTGTCCCTATTTGGCCGGCCCGCCCCAATTCCTTAATATTGCATCCCGATTTTAGGCCCAGATGGCGGAACTGGTAGACGCGTCAGACTCAAAATCTGGTATTCGCAAGAATGTGCAGGTTCGATTCCTGTTCTGGGCACACGTTCAATGAACAAGGCTTTTAAATCCCTTGGCCGCTATGAACATCGTTCTGCTAAGGCGAAAAGTATAGTCGTGTGGCCAAAGGTCACCGGTGAAGTCAAATTGTTCAAAGACATGATCAAATCCAATATCGTGTAATGCCCGGGTCAAATCCTTCTTGCACAGCCAAAAAGACCTGTCATTATCGTAAGAAGCCCATAAATACTTTTCTTTCTTTTCCTTGCTTAATTTTTTGGACCATTCACGAATCCACCGCCCTCTGTATCCTTCATTTTCTGTGACCTTTGAGAGTCTGTAATTCTGCGTAGTTTGAATCAACTTGATCCGTTTCTGAAGGGGTCCCCAGAAATATCGATTGATCAGCGGCATGGTATATCTGATATCTTTCTCCGGAGCAAAATGCGTATTGAGCAATAGAAGGCTATTTTCATTCATACATTCATACGTCTCCTTCAAAAAACTAATTGGATCATTTAAATGGTATAACAATCCATAATTCAGAACAATATCAAAATTTCCATAGTTGCGAAGATTTCGAACATTGTCTTTAGCAAAAGAAAGGTTGGATAAATTGAGCCGCTCTTTCACATAGTTGCATTTGGCAATGTTTTCTTCTCTCGCTTCAATTCCCAAGGTCTTGAAGCCCAGTTTCGCAAATTCTATTGCATAGCCGCCTTCCAGGCAACCAAGATCAACAACTTTCAAATTCTGCCGTTCCACCCTTGAAAGAGGAAAAAACAGATTGACAGTCTTTTCTATAGATTTCCATACATTGGACTCCGATAGCAGCATTTCGCCGTCGCCACGCGTTTTCGAACCGTCTGGCAAAAGAATATTATGCGCCGTAAACTTAGGTAGTTGTGAATTCATAAGCTGGCAAAGATAATAAAATCATTTCAACTATCGAACGCCATTCCGCGGAGGTATGCATAAACCTCTAATCGTTAAGAAAATAGTTCAAAGAATCATAATTCCCCGGATCCGATCAGTTTTTCAGAAAATCCCCCGTAAAAAAAAATTGAAAAAAAATTGAAAAAAATTTGCGAAACCAATTGGTTGCGATTATATTTGCAGCCGAACGGCTTCATATTTACTTTCTATGAGGCGCGCCATTTATCATGAGACGTGACATTTTTCAAGCCATCGCAGACCCCACCCGACGAGCCATTCTCGTCCTGGTCGCCCTACAGGCAATGACCCCCAATGCCATCGCGGAGCACTTTGACATCACCCGCCAGTCCATATCCAAACATCTGCGCATCCTGTCCGAATGCGACCTCCTGGCCCAGAAGCAGGAAGGCAGGGAAATCTTTTATGAACTCAAAATCGATAAAATGAAAGAGATCGATATCTGGCTCGACCAATTCCGGAAGATTGTGGAAGAAAGATTCCAACAACTCGATCAATTATTGTACACCATAAAAAATAAGAAAAAATGAACCTACTGTTTGACTTCACCGTGGACAAAGCCACGAAAACCATTCATATCACCCGTGAATTTGCCGCCGGCCTCGATCTCGTCTGGGACGCCTTTACAAAAGCCGAAATACTGGACCAGTGGACTGCTCCAAAACCGTTGAAGATCCGCACAAAGGAAATGGACTTCCGGGAAGGCGGTCGCTGGCTGTATACCATGGTTTCTCAGGAAAATGAAAATCCCTCCCGCTATAGTTTGGTCGACTTTATCGAAATCCACCCCAAAACCGATTTCTTGACCAGAAATTGCTTCGCCGATGAAAACGGGATACAGCAAGGTAGCGGCTATTCTATGGTTAAGAACTCCTTCAGGCCAGGTCCGGAGAAGACGACCGTTCAGATCGAAAAAAAATTTGACGACCTCGCCACACTTGAAATGTTGGTTACCCTGGGCTACAAGGAAGGCACAGCCGCGGGATTGAGCAATCTGGACGAGTACTTCAGCAAGTTGGTCGCGGGCAAATGAGGCGTATTTTAAAAGCAAATATGTTATACACATGAAAAAAATTCTCCTTGCCGGATCTTGCCTGCTTATTGCGCTGCAAGCCGTGACCCAAACCTCCTTTTCACCGGTGGTAAAAAAATTCATTGACTACGACACGGCGGTCATCGCCTTTACCCACTGCAAGCTCGCCGATGTCAAACACCTCAAGGTGCTCGAAGACCAAACGGTGATCGTACGCAACGGAATAATAGCCGCGGTAGATGATAGCAAAAAACTTTCACCCCCTGCCGGAAGCACGGTCATCGACCTTACCGGCAAATCGCTGTTGCCCGGATTCGTCCTGCTGCACGAACACATGTACTATGCGGCCTACTCCGCCGACTTTACCTATCTGCATGTCAAGCAATTGCCCTATACTTTCCCAAAACTATACCTGGCCTGCGGCGCAACGACGGTCCGTACAGCCGGAAGCGTTGAGCCCTATTCCGATCTGAACCTCAAACGTGACATCGATCAGGGCAAGATCCTCGGTCCGGAAATGGACGTAACCGCACCTTACCTGGAAGGAAAAGGCAGCATCTTCCCCGGGATGCATCAATTGAGCGGACCCGCGGAGGCGAAGGCCTTTGTCGACTTCTGGGCCAGTCAGGGCTGCACTTCATTCAAGGGGTATATGTTCATAGATAAGCCTACTCTGAAGGCCGCAATAGACGAGGCCCACGCCAAAGGACTGAAAGTGACGGGCCATTTATGCGCTGTTACCTACCGCGAGGCGGCGGAAATGGGCATCGATCAGCTGGAACACGGCTTTTCCGTGTCCACGGATTTTGTCCCCAACAAAAAGGAGAATGCCTGCCCATTGTTTGCAGCACCCATCGCCTCCGCGGATTCACCAGGTGTAAAAGCCCTGATCCGATTCCTCGTCGATAAAAAAACGATCGTGACGTCCACCCTGGCCGTCATCTACAACATGACTACCCTGGATACCACGATCCGGCCCGAAGTACTGGAGGCGATGTCACCCGATACCCGCAATATGTTCCTGAACGTCTACAACAAAATGCGCAGCCCCGGCAGCAATAAAGCCATGCCGGAGGAAATGAAGATGGAAAAGATGTTTTCGGATGCCGGAGGCCTGTTGACCGTGGGGACCGATCCTACAGGCGACGGCGCCACCTTGGCGGGCTATGGCTCACAGCAGTCGATCGAACTGTTGACGCAGGCGGGGTTCAGCCCGATAGAGGCGATCCGCATCGCAACATACAATGGCGCTAAAGCGCTTGGGCTGGAAGACAAGATCGGCTCCATCGAAGTCGGAAAAACTGCCGACCTGGTGGTCATCGATGGGGATATTTCTCAGCATATCGAAAACATCAGAAAGATCACCTGGGTATTTAAGCATGGCGTGGGCTTCAATTCCCAAAAAATATTCAGTTCCGTGAAGGGAGAGGTAGGAAAATATTAACCATCCCCTCAACAGGGAAATCCATAGTTGGGCATATTCATATAAGCTTTATATTTAGAGAAATAAACCGCTATGCCCCCTCTTCTTATGCCAGAGCAATGGAGCAACTTTTTTGTGATGGTGGGTGGCGGCGCGGCGGCATTGGCAGGTCTGATTTTCGTCGCGATGTCGATCAGGCACGAGATCATTATCCGAAACACGACGCATAAAAACCGGGCAATTAACATGCTGTCGGGTTTTACCGCAATTTTCATGGCAAGCAGTCTCGCGCTTATTGGGAATCAATATCTTGGAGCGCTCGGCGTTGAGTGGCTTGGTCTCTGGCTCATCGCCACGGTCATTTTCATCAGGGGCTATGTTATTGCTATCCGGTCGGGCATGAGTTCGATTGGGTTGAACGCGCCACGTCTTGCGGGCGGCACAATCTGTTACCTCGCTGAAGTGGTCGGCGCCATTTTCCTTATTCTCGGATACACGGCAGGGCTTTACATCGCAGCTGTCGGCATCATTGTTTTATTCGCGTTCCTCATTTCGGGAGCATGGCTCCTGATGATCGGCATCTACGAAGACCTGGCTAAAAAATAGCAGTAAACATACCGTGGAATATTTTGTAAAATATTAGTCTACTAATTTTGTGGACTAATAACAATTGCCTAATATTGCATCACGGTCGTGTGGCCGAGTGGCCAGGCACGGGTCTGCAAAACCTTCCACGACGGTTCGATTCCGTCCGCGACCTCATCCTCTTTCCGTTTGTGACCTTATCCGTTTCCGTCCGCGACCTCATCCTGTTTCCGCCCGTGAACTCAACCGTTTCCGTTCGCGACCTTAACGCAGGTATTAGAAAGAGTTTTCATATGGCAAGCAATCGTTAGACGAGGGTGTATTTCCATACACCCTCCTTTTTTTACATAATTAACAGGTATAGAAATTCTTAACACCCGGCAAGCAATAATTGCCCTATCTTCACCGTCTTACAACGCCTCGCCTCCACAAACCCCAATCCTGAATTTCACCTAAACCAAATCATCTGTCACGCCTGATTTACCCCAGACGTCAAAATGTCAACCCGAAATGGCCAAAAACACGTTCATTGACGACCTCCTCTACACCCCTTCGTATGGCTGGAAAGACAAGCATGGTGCCCTGATCGTTCCTACCCGCAAACAACTCTGGTCGGAGGCCTTTTCCCGGATGAATATCTTCAAAAGCCGCCGGAACTGGATCTCCTTCGTCAGCTTTCTGATGCTGGCAGCGATGCTGCCCTTCTTTGTCCTCTTTCTCTTCAAGTATTTTTCCTGGTACCTGGTGATCGCTATCGTCGTTTACAGCATGATCATCATGGGTACCCACGGCACGATCTGGCTACACCGGTATTGCACGCACAAATCCTACGGGTTCAGCCACCCGTTCTGGCGCATGATCACCCAAAACCTGGTTATAAAAACCGTCCCGGAAGAGATTTACGTCGTTTCCCATCATGTACACCATTGTAAATCGGATGAACCGGGCGACCCTTACAACGCCCAGGCGGGTTTCTGGTACTGCATGCTGGCAGAATTCAACCATCAACGGGTTTCCCTCTCCTTAAGCGAACCGGCTTACAATAAAGCCGTTCATTTTATGAAACATACTGGAGTAAAACTGAATTCATATCAGCAATATCTGAAATGGGGTTCCATTGCCAGTCCCATGTACACGATTGCCATTTGGGTCCTCAATTGGAGCTTCTGGTTCACTGTCTTCTCCCTGATCGGCGGTCCGGGCCTGGCCTGCGCGCTCTTCAGCGCCGCCATGCTCTGGTTTGCGCTCATCCGGGCTTTTAACTATACCGGCCACGGCGGCGGGAAATTGAAACACCGCGATGGTGTCGATTTCGACCGCAGCAACCTTTCAATCAATCAGTCAAGACCAGGGTTATTGGCGGGCGAATGGCACAACAATCATCATCTTTACCCCGGCAGCGCCCGATGCGGCTTTCTCCCGGCCCAGCTGGACCTTGCCTGGGTTTACATTTACACGCTGCGCAAGCTGAAAATGGTCGCCTGGTATAGGGATTCCAAACACGAGTTCCTAAGGAAATACATCATCAAAGGGCACGCCAGGGATATGGTACCCCTCGCCGGAGAAGCCTACAGCACAGACCATCTCGACGAGATCGAATTCAGCTAAACCAACTTTTCCCTGACCTTCTTCGGCAACGCATCAACCACGATCGTATACGAATGATCGATCATTTCCCGGATGTCCTTCGCCTTCAAGGCCCCATCCATTCGCACCGTATTCCAATGCCGCTTATTCATATGATAACCCGGCTGAACCTCCTCATGCCGCTCCCGCAGCTCGATCGCCCGCTCCGGATCACACTTCACATTGAATTGATTCCCATCTGTCAAACTCGCGATCAGGAAAACCTTCCCGCCGACCTTGAAGACCAACGTCTCTTCACCAAACGGAAAGCATTCCTCCGCTCCCGGCTTCCGCAAGCAATGTTCGCGTAATTCCTCCATGTTCATATCAATGAATTTTTCTCGATTTGCCCTGCATATTCGTCATCCAATGCTCCCCATCCTGCGACGACTGCACCTTGAACGTATAGCTGGACGGCGACAAAAAGGTATTCACCGTCCGCGTATAAACCTTCTTTCCATTGTCGTCGGTATAGCTGCCGAGATAATAAAACTCATCTCCCTTGTACGTGATCGGGATGGAAAAAGGTTGCATTCCCGGGACACCAACAACCGTAAGCGTATACCCATCCTTGTCGGGATCGCGACTGTAAATGGACAGGTCATTGCTCATGGTCCCCTGATTTGTCACTTGCTGGTCGCAGATCAGGTAATTCCCGTTGGGCGACCACTGACAGCTCGTAACAGCAGAGACTGGAATCTTTCCCATGGAATCCGGATCATTTTCCGCCCTCCACCTACCAACAAAAACCGACAGCTTTTTAAGCCCGCTGTCTTTCAGGACGGCCGGTGATTGGGCCAACCCGGAAACCGAAACCGCCAGGACAGCCAAAAGGAACAAGCATTTAATCATAAACAATTATTTTTCAGTAGATTAACAATCAAGACCGCTAATAAATCCGGGAAACTCCACCGATGGATTTCATCCCCGGTAAAATACAAGAATTATCCGTTCGTCGGGTAAAACCTTCGTTCGTCGGGCAAAAGCAGAAGCCGGTCGAATAAGTTTCCCCATGGTGACCTTTTTTTGCAACTTTACATCAGCAACGAAAGAGATCCACTGACCTTTGAAAACCAACCCAAACATCCAAATCCCTCGAAAAAGCCGCCTATCCACGAAAAACCCAAATAAGATCCAGATCCGAAAAACTCCAATCCAATCCTGAAAGACTTACAAGTAGTGAGACCCTGACAAAAAAGATTTTTGACGCCCCACGCAAGTGGGGCGATTTTTTTAACTTCGGTACCTCAACGATCTTTTATGAACACCCAGGAGCTTATTGAAACCGCCAAAGCCCTCATGGCTGAAGGAAAGGGTTTGCTGGCGATGGACGAAAGCATGCCCACGATCGGCCACCGCTTCGAAATCGAAGGCATACCCAACACCGAAGAGAACCGCAGGGCTTATCGCGAGCTCATCGTTACGACCCCCGGAATCGGCCAATGCCTCAGCGGCGCGATCCTGTTCGACGAGACCGTCCACCAATCAACAAAGACCGGCGTTCCCTTTATCACCGAACTGGAGCGGGCAGGCGTCATCCCGGGAATCAAGGTCGATGAAGGCACCACGGATTTGGCCGGTTTCCCCGGCGAAAAGGTCACCCTCGGTCTTGACCACCTGCGTGAACGCCTGGCCGCTTACCACGACATGCGGCTCCGCTTCGCCAAATGGCGGGCGGTCATTACCATCGGTCCGGATATCCCCAGCATGGGCTGCATCCACGCCAACACCCATGCATTGGCCCGCTACGCCGCCCTATGTCAGGAAGCAGGGCTTGTCCCGATCGTTGAACCGGAAGTCCTGATGGATGGTCGGCACGACATCGATCTCTGCTTCGCTGTCACCCAAAACGTCCTGACCCAGCTTTTCATCGAGCTGAATGACCAGCGCGTCGACCTTCGCGGCCTCATCCTCAAACCAAATATGGTCGTCCCCGGAAACGAATCGACCCGACAGGTAAGTGCCGAAGCCGTGGCCAAAGCAACGGTGACCTGCCTCCTCAGCACCGTTCCGGCAACGGTCCCCGGAGTTGCCTTCCTTTCCGGCGGTCAATCACCCGAAACAGCCACCGAACATCTCAACACTATGCACGTTCTATACGGTGACATCCTACCCTGGGCGCTCACCTTCTCGTTCTCGCGGGCGATCCAGGACCCCGAACTCCACTATTGGAAAGGAAAAGAAGAAAATATCCGGGGGGCGCAACACATCCTGTTTGAAAGGATGCTGCTGTGTTCCCTGGCCCGCAAAGGAGAATACAAGCCCGTGCTGGAAAAGCTTGTTTAGCTCCGCACCCGCCTCACACATTCACCCTGTCCCCATGCGACCTGGGCTGGGAAATAACAAGAAAACGCAAATCCTCCATCCCCTCATTCCGGATTCGATGCCGCTTCCCCGGAAGCACATGATACCCTTCCCCGGGCCGGACCGTCGCAGAAACTCCATCGGTCTCGAATGTCGCGACCCCGTCCAGAATATAGAAGAGCTGTTGCGCACGCTCATGATAATGTGACGCCTCGCCTCCACCGGGAGGGATGCGCTCTTCTATGACGCTTAGGGAATCCGTATCGACCAAATGCCAGCCGTCGCAGTCGCCGCCCCAGTTATAATGCCGGGCTGTCTTTTTACTTACTTGCATATCACCTCCCCCGTCTCGGTATCCAGTATCAGAATGCCTTCCGCTGTCCCATCCAGCTCAGCAAGCTTCACACCTTCCCTGTTCCATGCCGCCGACCCTCCGCCGCAGTCGAAATTATCGCAGTGGCCGACGCAATTCGAGACCAGCACCGTCATCGAATACCGTTTCGCGATACCCGCCAGTGTCTCCGCCGCCCGCTCCATTCCGGCCTTGGTCTTGGCAACGCTTACGAGGTAAATCTCCGCCCCGCCCCGACGCGCCTGTTCTGAATGCGCCGGAACCGAAAGCTCATAGCAGATCGCCAGCGCGATCCTGCCGCCCCTCAGGAACCCGGCCTCCGCACCGCAGAGAAAATAGGGCTCTTCGTCCGCGTGCAAATATTGCTTGGAGTATGTTTGCCGTGGCCGCCCAGGCTGAAAGATCACCTCAGTTATCCGCACCCCGGCCTTATCTAACCCGCCGCCGGCCCTGCCGGTTTCCGGTATCCCCACGCCGATCGTCATCGAATACCGTTCGCTAAGCGTCTCAAAAATATCCAGCCGGACGTCTTCAGCCGTCGTCGACAACCCGGCCGCCAGTTCCGGCTCATACCCGGTAATGGAAAGTTCAGGGAATACCAGCATATCCGCCTGCGACCTGCCGGCCAGCTCGATGAGCCGCAGATGCGTTTCGATATTCCGCAGAACATCCCCCTTGAATGGTCTGGTTTGAGCTACACCGATCCTCATTTGTTATCAGGGCTCCCAAGGTTTTGTGTTGTCCGGTCACCCCAATTTGTTCCCGTAAAGATACCGCAATTAAGCCGGTTTCGCTGACCGGATGAACACCAACTGGCGGTTCGCTTCCCGTTGGATCAGATCAAAGAAATGCTCCAGCTTTGACCAGCTGTCAGCCGGATAGACCCCCTTATACTGCCTGAACCTGCAGATCAATACCAACGTATCCCCTTTCATTTCCCCCCTCATCTGGTAACTTCCGAACACAACGGAATAGCTGGCAGAGGGCAATCTTTCCTCCGGAACATATCCGGTGGGGATCCGGAGAAAGACGGAATCCGTTTCTTCCACAGACCTCGTCAGCTCTATGTCGCGCCGGCGCGGGCCTGGCTCACTAACCGGTTCGGCCCGTTTCAGGAAAGCCCCAAGGTTAAAAAAAATGCGCCCGCCGGAAAAGGTCGAATATGCCGTGGCCGTAAGCCGAATGGTCTCCTCTATGGCCGGAACGGCAGCGCGGGTCGTGTGATAATTTAGTTCATCGATCGTACAATCCGACAACCCAAGCGCCTGCTGCCGCTGTTCAACCAATTCTTTTTTCGACAGCCGATCCATTTCCGACTCCAGCGCATCTTGCTCCAGCCCCGAATAGGTGCCGCGCAGCTGAGCCTGCAAGTTCCCGATCGAATCGATGCCGCCCTGCAATACGCGAATGAGCCGGTTTTCTTTTACGCCATATACCGGTGTGTGCACGATATGGCCGCCGGCGTCATCGAGCAGCAGCGCTTCGCGGTCCCCTGTGAAGCCGCCGAGATAACCAGCCGGCAGATAGGGGCTGGTGCACTCCAGCCAGACCGAGTCATTCCCCGTAAAGGCAACGACGATCGCATGGTTGAACTGACTGCAGACGAACCCCGTATCCATCGCCGGCGCCAGATCACCCGAGCGGATCAGCACATTGCAGGCCCGGATACCCGCTTCCTTCAACAGCGCGACCATATAGTTCGATAACGCCTTGCAATCACCATATTTCCGGGTGTATACCTCCTTCGCATCAAACGGCTGCCATCCGCCGATTCCCAGCTCGATCGCCACGTAATGCGTATCCTGCTGCAGCCAGCTGTATAGGAGATCGATCTTCTTCCGGTCATCGGTTACTCCGCTGATCAACGCATGCACCTTGCGTTTCGCCTCATCCGGAAGAAAGTCCCTGCCACGGTACAGATCTTCCACAAACCTGCCCATGTCTGCCCAGGAATCCAGCCGTCCTTTGTAGCCGCTCTCTTCGAACTCTACCGATGCCAGCAGCACTCCCGGTTCCATCTGCTGCCAGGCCGGGCCAAACGGCTCCTGCTTGACTGCCGGCCGGTCATGCATCTCCCATGTATAAATCGTCCCGCCCTCATTTGCCTCTTTTATGTTACCATACTGCTTATACCTCAGCGGAAAGTCCTTCGGTATTCTAACCACCAGACGGCTGCTCTCTACCGCCATGAAAGGTGACGGCTGCGGCTGCCATTGCGGCAAGACAAACAGGCCCGACTGTTCGACCTCCTCTTCGAAACTGACGGAGTAGGGATAGCTCCGGCAGGAAAAATGATACAGCTTCACCCGGGAGTCGGTCATCAGGATCCCCGATCCCGCCGTGCTCCAGTCTTCCATATCCGATTTATGGATCTTCCTCAGTTCCTTGCCGCCGGCGTCATAGAGGGTCCCCGTCACATGGATCAGGTCATGGAATTTGTCATAATAGGTATGGATCGTAGCATAGGTATCCCCGCCGGGGTTGAGGATCGTATAGACTACCCGCCGACGGATCTTTGCCTTGCGCGGCGATTCGATGTCGATTTCCATTTCGTCCGCCCGCTCGACCACGCTGGCACCTTGCCGGAGCGAATCGGGGATCCCCGTCGCCGCCGGTTCCTGACCATACACCACTAAACAGCTCAAGGTAAATATAGCGCCGGCCCAGGCAGATACAAAGTTCATGGATTGATCTTTTTAAGGATAATGGGCTCCTTCTCTTTGCCGACGATCAGGGAAAAGAAGTCGCGGATGTCGGCATATTCGTCGAGATCATAGCCGGTCTTGCGGATCTTCAGTTGCGTCCGGAAATGAATAACGCCGCTATCGGTCGAAATAAGATATTCGAAGACCCCGCTGCTGTCCTCGAGCTTGATCCGCAGTGACTTTGGAAGCTGTTCCACCCGGTATCCCTGCGGGATATCCATGTCGAGGACATAGTTATTGTTGATGCAGAATGGCATCTCCACCGGGTAATGTCGGACTTGAGCGCTAAAGGGGTTGCTGTTAAACCGCTCGTGAAAGATCGGGTTGAAATAGATCGTGCCCTGCGTGAAATTGTATTTCATTTGATAATGCCAGCCTAGCGGCGCCTCCGGGACATTCAGCGAATCAAATCCATAGTCATCCATTTGTTTGTAATCCGCCATCGTTTTGCGCAGGGAGGCAAAGAAGTCTTCCGTCGTCTCCTTACGCAGCCTGTTGCGCTCATTCATCGACTCGAACATCCCGTTAAGCCGGTTATAGGTACCGGTATAGCCGCTGTCGGTATTGTGGAGCTCGACCGTAGTCAGTCTTGTCTCCGTTACTGAGTCCGGGAACAAGGGTATCTTGACAAAGCTGCTGTCAATGGCCCTGGCCCAGCCATTGTAGCACAGTTCCGGGAGCTGGCCAAAGCCGACGTAGGGTCTGGATGCGTCCAGCAGCCACGCGCTGTCGCCGATCCGCACTCGCGTGATCACATAATTATAATCGCTGAGCAGCGGATAGTCCTCTACCGCATACCCATGCTGACGCGAACTCAGGATCACCGGCGAAGCATCGATACCCACATGGCGGCACATGGCCGTCAGCAGCAGATTGATATCGGCAACATTGCCCTTCTTTTCGTCCCATACCTTCTTCAGCGACTGGGACATATAAAGCGCTTCGATATTGGTGCAGTCGAAGTGATCCCGGACATAGGCAAAGATCTTTTGCAGCCGCTGCCGCGGACTTGCCGCACTCCCGATGACCGTTTGCAAATCGTCATCCAGCCATCGGTTTCGGTCGTTTAAAGGCGCGCCAAAATTATCCCGCTTTAGCAGTTCGTCGGTCAGCTCGTTCCATGTGGTCCGGTAGGTTCGATCATAGCCATTTACGTGCACAGCCGATAGCTGAAAGTCGATCTTGCTGAGGTGGTTCTTGAGCGTGGTCGTATAAGGTTCTGCCCTTTCCAGCGCAGGCACGTCCCGGAGCGCCCATATCCGCCGGATCGTCCGTCCGGTCCAGGTCCCGAAGTAGCCGGCAAAATTGATCGGGAAGGTGGCATCCGAATAGATGACGCTGTCCACCACATATTTTTGGTACCCTTGATGCCGCACCGCATAATCGTATAAGGTTGGGACCGTGATGTCGTACTCACTCCACAATTCCGGGTAGGAACCCTGGAAGACCCATGGGGGCACGTATTGAAAGCCGGGATAGGTGACCCGATAGCTGTACTCGATCACGCTGCCTTCCTTTACATTGGGGAAGGCGACCCGTTCAAGGTTCACGTCACCGGTCTGATCCTTGAAGATATTGCTTTTATCCACCCGGGTTGTCACCACCTTTCCATTCTCCAGGTTATAGGTCGTTCCCTTGAAACCATCTACACGCGGATTGGCCGGCCCCTTGCGATATGCGTAGAGGACCAGGGTCGCCAGGTTGAAAGCGCTCTTGCGAAGGAGTCGTATCCGGGTATGCTTTTCCAGGAAATAGCTGAACTGATGGCCGTTGTTCCCACCCGGGTCGAAGCTGACTACTCCCACGTCGAAAAGGATGACTGCAGCAGCCGAGCTATCGACAGAATAGACCCAAGCGGCGAACATTGCGGGAGTGACATCTGCCATGTAGGGGTCCGAAGGATCCTGGGCGCCGGAGCAGGTCGGGTAACAGCAGGCAAGCAGCACAGGAATAAGGACCACACAACATTTCATCGAGAGGATATTTACGATCTGAAAATTACTGAAAAAACCATTCCCTCCCTCCCCGCGCCTATCTTTGCCGCCCCCCTTCACCCCACCCCCTATCTTT
>Ga0210383_10000248_pt1 | contig 52737 bp, 43 predicted proteins | sample IncBWC14OmetaG_FD_160072 | JGI IMG/M metagenome (GOLD analysis project Ga0210383, IMG submission 160072) | Forest soil microbial communities from Barre Woods Harvard Forest LTER site, Petersham, Massachusetts, United States - Inc-BW-C-14-O ...
GCAAGCGACGGATGGCAGGCGTGGGAGGAGATCAAGACCTCGTCCGTCGATTGACCTCGTATGACGCACTCGCCGTAGGTCAGGCTTCCATCCTTCAAGGTCGAATCGATGCACACTTCGTATTCGCCATCTTCAAGAGTGAGCAGCTCGTTGTGCGAGAGACAAAAGCCCCAGTCCTCTTTGTAGTAGGACGTGCGGTAAGGTATCCAGCCCGGCTTTTCGGGAATGGTAAAGAGATGAGGACGGAGCTCACTGAGCGGCATTCGCCTGCGGATTGGGGTACTGTAATTCAGCACGTGCAAGTTACACTTCCGAAATTCGGCGACTCGCTTTCCGCCCGGCCGGATGATGTAGGCGTCTTGGATGTTCCACTCTTTTGGCACGATCCAATCGAAGACCTTCGTGCCCGAGGGCACTTCGTGAATTTCGAGCGGTAACCGTTCGCTGATCATCGACAGCGTCTGGCGGATTCCATCGCCCGTGATGCTTCGGCAGATCGGATAGAGCTTGGCCGCAAAGTCGTACAAATCTTTGCCGACTTCGGAGACATTCTGTTGACTGAATGCTGTAGACGAGCTCATAGCGTCAGGAAAAGTCGGAATAAGTACGATCTCTGTCTGATATTACTTTCACTTCAGCGGGCCAGTGAATGCCAAATGCGGAATCGTTCCATCGCACGCCGCGAGCCGCTTCGGGCTTGTAAAATTCCGACATCTGGTAGAACACATCGGCTCCGTCTGTCAACGTAAGGAAACCATGTGCACAGCCATCGGGGATATACATCGAATTGCCGGCTTTCTCGGTCAGAGTAACGGCAATCCAGTTCTTGAATGTTTTCGAATCGGGGCGCAAGTCAATCACCACGTCGTAAACAGAGCCCCGAGTACAGCGCACGATTTTTGTCTCCGAAAAAGGCGCTTCTTGAAAATGCATCCCGCGAAGGGTACCCTTGCGGGTATTCCGGGAAATGTTGCACTGCACCAGCTTGGAATTGAGCCCGTTGTCCGCGAATTCTTTCTGGCACCAGGAGCGCGCGAAAAAACCGCGTTCGTCTGGGCGGAGTTCCAGACAGATCTCAAACACGCCGGATATTCTCGTTTCGCAGAATTTCATCACCGTTGGTTAGACGCTACTTGCGCCGCTCATCCTCGCTCCGCCTTCTCAGTAACCGCGTTTTACCGCCAAGTAAGGGATCAAGGCGATCTCGGCGAGACTGGGGAGAATATCGCTCGAGTTGAACACGGATTCGATCTTGAAATCTCGCAAAGTGCGCAGATAGGTTTGGGCGTCCAATCGGCCCGCAAAGATCCCTTGTAGGCTCGTTGGGATGTCGGTGACCATTCGTATCCAGCCAACACCGGAACGGCCGCGGCAGTTTTCGACGCGCTCGCCGACCTGGTCTGCATACAACATGTAACAGAAATCGACGCCTGCCGGCGAACCCAATGCGTGAAAGCCCCAGGTTCGCGCGTTCACGTCGAGAAGCTTGTATTTTCCATCTCTGGGATCGAGCTTGTATTCGACTTCCGCCAAACCGTAGTAATTGATCGCTTTGAGGAAGCGCATGGTGGGTTCTACAACAACCGGCAGGTCAATGCTTTCAACGAACGTCGCCGCACGGCCGAACTCAGGTGGATGTTGGCGCCAGCGTTGCGCTTCCATGGTTCCGATGGCGACGCCGTCCTTAATGAACACGCAGCTCGAAAATTGGCACGTCCCATCGCCGGGTATAATTTCTTGAACTAAGACCTCGTTCGAGCCCACATGGCCTGAGGCCTTCTGAAACATATCGCGAAGCTCTTCCCGGTTATTAGCGCGCCAGGCTTTTGCTTTCGTCGCGTAGAAAAAATCCTCTTTGACCGAAGGCTTCACTCCGAGCGGGAACTCAGCATCAATCCGATCAATGTCTTCGAGGGTTCGAGGACACCATGTGCGCGGAATCGGAATGTCCAATTTCTGGGCGAGGGAGTAAGTATTCCATTTGTTCCAGGCCCACTTGGTGATCTCCCAGTCCGGCGTGGGAACACGAAAGATCTCCGACAGCTTCTCCTTGTGACGCGAGAAGGCGGCCACGTGTTCGTCGCGGGTGGGGAAAAGCACCCAGCCCTTCAAATTCATCCGTTTCCCCATTTCCACCAAGAAATCCACGGTTTCCTGCTCTTTGCGAAGCGTAGGAGGCCGCACCGTGAAGGTGGTGTATTTCGAAAAGCGGCCGATCGAATACTCGTCATCGACCACGCAGAGAGGAATGCCACGACTCCCCAGGCTGCGAATGATGCCGAGCCCATGGAAGTCACCACCGACTACCACGGCACCGATACGGCCAGAAGTGTTGTGAGATTGGTTTGAGTTATTTGGCATTACGGTTAGCCTCGCATGTAAACGGGAGCGTTCCTAACTGTGGCCGTTTCGCGAAACCGTCGATGCCATGAATCGGGCGAGTCTTCGCGCTGCGTAGTCGGTGCCACAGACAAAGAACATGAGCGGGCCAAAATTCCATGACGACGGCGCACCCATGAAATGCAAACCTGGAACCGACGACTCAAACCCCGGCGTGAGTTTTGGGAACCCGTTGACATTGACCACATCCTTGCGGATCTCATCGGCCAGGAATGGATAGCGCGAAACGTCGACGCGATACCCAGTCCCGAGCAATGCATGATCCACATCGCGAGAGCTTCCGTCGTCCAAACGAAGGCGTAATGTATTTCCCGAATGTACCGCGGACTCCACGGAGCGGCCTGAGGAAATACGTATGTCTTTGAATCGATCGACAAGCCAGCGCGCTCCCGCCGGACGAAGCGCGCGGCGGCGGAAACCGTCCTGGATGCTGCGCGGGAAATATTTAACGGAGTCAGGAACGGCGACGATGCGGCTAATACCGGCAGGGCCGATATCAAACGGCGAGTACAGGAGCTTGGCGAGCGGCCCAAGCTTCTGCAGCCTTGCGCGCCAGCCCAGCCAATGCACGCTTGTGGCGCGGACGATAAGCTCAACATCACCGCCTGCTTCGTGAATCAGGGCGGCGGATTCGAGTGCGCTCTGGCCCGCGCCAATCACCGCGACCCGTTTCCCTGTGAACCGCCGGATGCTTTTCTGGTCGGAAACATGAGTTGCGAGCTCGGCCGGAAGATTGTCGAACTGCTGGGGGCGACGCGCGAAGGAACCGATACCCGCAGCGATCACAACCCGACGCGAAAGAAATTGTTCGCCATCTTGCAGCGTGAGCCTGAAACCCTTGGGATCCTTTTCGATCCTGTTGATCTTGCGACGATCGATCTCCGGAACGGCCTGGCGGTGAAACCACAAGCCGTATTCCACAAACCTCTCGAGCGGGATCGGCTTCGGGATGGAAGTGCCGAGCGACTTCGCGTAGGAATCCATCGTCAGCGCGGTTTGCGGGTCGGAGATGTGCGATGCCGCCCAGGGCGAGCGCAGCAGCATGCCTTCCGGCATGTGGGAGTTCCAAAACTCCATGGGCTCGCCAAAGATGCGGAGATCGAGTCCCTTGATCTGCCGCAGGTGTGCTCCTGCCGCCAGTCCGTACGGACCAGCGCCAAGAATCGTCACGTCAACGTTCGTCATTGTTAGTCTCCGTTAAGTGTTGTTTCGAAGTACCGCCTGGCTCGGCGAGGGATGAACCCCAGCGACCGAGAGAGCGGCGAAGCTTCGGGCTTCGTTTTTCTGCAAGAATTTCAACAGCAATGCCATGGGAATGAGAGCAATTATGAAAAATACAATTCCTCCACGCTGGTGGAGATTCCCGTACAGAAAATCGGGATTCACGTAGACGGCTAGGATCGAAAGCGTGGCGATTCGCAACCCGTTTTTAAAAAGCGCGATGGGAACAACCGCAAGACAAAGCAACAGCCTTCTCCCTGGAGACTTCAGGAAGATGTAGCTTGCTAGAACGGTCGTAATCAAAAGCGCGAGTGTGGAGCGGATGCCACTGCACTCCTCCGCAATTCGAATCGAAATTCCCGGCAAGTCAAAAACGAATTGCTGCCGGCGGTAAGGAATTCCCGCGAGCGCGAAAAATGCTTCCACGAAAACGGCGCTGCCTGCCTGAAGGAGATAAATCGTTTTGGAAAGCGCAGGCTCAGGAATCGGAACCATGAATAAGAGAAAAAGGAGCGGAAAGAGAGCGGTGCGAAATGCGCTCCCGCCGAAGAACAGGGCGAAGGCTCCCAGCCAGATGCACACAACCGCAAACATGAAGAGGGACTGGGGATTCGTCGCGGTCAGGTGCCACAGGTTCATATAGGACGCGATGAGCGATATCGCGCCGGGAACAAACAACGCTACTGCCATCGTCCAGCTGGACGACACATTCGAAAACACAAACCTACGATTTTCGACAATTAAAAACGTCGCGACGAGTGGAATCAGCGGGATTTGAGAAAAAGTCTCGTTTTCGAAAATGAGATTTGCCAAGAGACGCGTTGAACCCCACGCAACCGCGAACGGCAGCAAGCAGACGAGCACGAACCCGACGATCCTCGCGGGAGACACCCGTCCGCTAGAAAAACTTGCAGCCCGCACAAATGCGCTTTTTATCGGTTGGCCCACGTTGATTTAGTGCGGAACACCTTCACGGTCGTGACTCGCGGCAAATTCGTACGAAACTCCGTCGCCATCGGCAACCGCAAATGCAACGCTTGCTCGGTTCGATTCAGGGCCTTCAACTTGCCAGCTCTCACCTTTTCGTACCAACTTCATCTGACTTCGAGCACGCCACCAATGATCAAGTTCGCCCGGGAGTGCGGGCCAGATCCTGTCTCGCGCGACCATTTGTTGCAGATAGTCCAACAGCGATTCGTAGACTCTGCGCGGGCGCCGATCAATTAAGTAATCTGGGTGCGTGATAAAACTCATCAGCCCGTTTCGTTTACGGATAAGTTCAAGCTGTGTTTTCCAGAGATCGATCGAGTAATCGTTCAATATCTGGAAGACCGAGTAGTCCTGGCTGGTAGTAAGAGGGATTTCCAGAATCTTGCCGATAAAGTACGGGAAAACGGTGCAGCATCCGCCTCTTTGCGGCTCGAGATGAGCAACGTTGGGGACAGACATATCGTAAGAAAATTGAAACGCTTCAAACCAATTGAGATTCCGGTACATGACTCCCGCCCGAAAACCGAGCGCACCGAATTTCTTGATGTACTCATTAATCCGCTTGGCTCGCTCCAGGAACAATTCGCGCGATTGATATAAGTTCCCATCGTGATTGAGGTCGTGAACGTTGACTTCGAAGCCCCGGCTCTTGATACGCGATATGTATTCGTCTGAAACCGTATAGCGTTTTTCCGGAACGACCTGGAAAGAAGCTTTGAAGCCACGCGAATCGTCCAAATCCATCAACTGGTCCGTAAAATCCCTGCCAGCGGTAGTCTCCACATCGTGGGTTAGGACCAAACACGAAGGTGCGGACTCTGGCCAGAACCAAATGAAGGGTAGGCGGCTCACGCCACTGGCGTCCATCACGAGTCGCAGATACCTTTCATGTAGAGTATCCACGGTACAGTCGAGGGGCCACACCGGAAAGGGCAACTCTTCCCAGCCATGAAAGTAAAGCCGCTGCAAATGGCGGCGCACCGAAACCGGCAGGAATTTACGCAAGAAATAGTAAAGCTTGCGAACTGCCCGGCTCGTCACCAAGGAATCCTTCTCAGGCATCGCCATCTCTCGGTAGCGTTCCAAGCGCAAGTTGTCGATCAACTCGGAAAAATCAAAAGGAAGTTCAATCGCCCGGCCTTGTCCCTTCAGAGTTTTCAACGCATCGAATCGTTCGGAGCCGGCAACCTTTTTCGAAACACCAATCCGGCATTTCCCGAAGCAAATGGTTTTCGCGCCAAACCGGAAAAAACCCGGCGCATCGAATTCAGATGGAGAAAGCGAATCGATTTCCTTGCAGAGGTCTTCAGGCAACCGATAATAGTCGAGAAGGGTTGGGTTCACGTAGTTGGCTCGGCGTTTCGATTTTTTCTGCGAAGCATGGGACGCGTTCTATCTGGCGATTCTTAACCGATATGGCGGTAAATGAGCCTTCCCGTCATCCTCAAAATCGTTTCCGGCATGTACGAGAACATTTGCTTAGCGGCTTTCAATTTCCAGCCATTGGCGGAATCCAGGGCCGGACCGTTGGGATATTTCCAGTAGATGAGCCGGCTTGGATGAGGGACCCAATGACCCTTGAATGTCAATAGCCCCTCGTTGTCATCTTGAGTCCGTCCCATATCGAATTCTTTCGCTCCGCTCGACTTCGCGTCTGAGATAGCATTCCATAGCAGCCAAGGCACGGCTCCAAACCGGTTAAATCGCACATCAGAGCATCCATACTTATAATATGCATAATCTCTGAACCTCAAGGTTAGAATACCGGCAATTGCTTTCTTGTTTTGAAAGGCGAGGCGAATTTGAACAGAGTCCTTTTGGGTCTCGATCAGATTTCGAAACCATACGATCGGGATCGGGGGGAGGTGGTGCCGGCCGCGGGTCAACACGAAGAGATCATAGAATTGGCGGAGAAGATCATCCGACCTCCCGCACGCTTCAATCAAGCCGCCACGTTGAGCTCGTTGGATGCGGCGCTGTACAGAATCCTTGTCGAAACGCCGGAATATTTCCGTGAGTTCAGGCTGGAGATCGATTCTATGAAGGAAATACTGAGCCGTTGGCCGGAATCCTATTGCATGCCCGGTTGCATCGAAGCTTCCGTTCACTGGACGGACCTCTAGATACTTCCACTCTTGATGTTCCAGGGCCGATTGCAAATAGCGCATCAGGAAACCTACGTCTTCCGCCGACTCACATAGCGGGTCGCAATGGTCTGAAAATGGGAGCGACACGAGGCGGCGCCCGGTGAGCCAGCTCTTGATCCGACAAAATACGAGTCCGTTTTCGAGGTCTCCGGTCGGCGACGAAGTGGTGAATGCCACCGGTTCATATCCATATGTGCGACGCAACGCTTGCAGCCAGCCGACGGTGTGAAACACGGACGCCCTGGGATGGCGATCGACAAGCTGCGCCCAACGCACATCCTTCGTCGGATCAACTTGATAAATTCGCATAGCGCTCAGAGAATCCGTCTGCCGTCGAACTCGGAGAAGATTCTAAAAAAATGAATGCGAGTTATGGTCATGACGGCCATACGTTATTCGCTAGCAGCGACAGTCGAGGCACTTACTGGCGTCCGGAATTCGTTCACCAAATCGCGGAGAGACTTAGCCTCGCGGCGCACCGCTGGTATCAGCGCGGATAACGCATACGCCACCAGAAAGCCCAAGCCCGCAACGAATAGTTCGGAAATTGTTTTGCGCGGATCCACCCAACGCAAGACCAGCACCGCAGTGAGAACTCCCCAAAGGCTCAAAGAAACGGGGTAGACAATTGCCTTTCCGAGTCGTGGCAAGCTTAAGGACGTGTTTTGAAAGCTGAATCGGAGCATCCACGGAAGAATGAGAAGCATCACGAGAGAGCCAGAGAGCGCGACACCCTTAATGCCAAAGGGCAATCCGACGGCATAGCTGCAGACGAGAATCGGAGAGAAAATCAGCAGAAGTTTGAGAAGCCTGCGCGATTGTCCTCGACTTACCAGCAACCAGGTAGTGGAATCGAGCAGGAGTTGCCCGAGGGCCGAGATCGTAAGTATCTGGAAGACCGGCGCGGCTTCTCCCCACTGGCGCCCGAGCATCAAAACAATCACGGGATGTGCGGCGACAAACAGGAATCCAAAAACGGGCGCGCTGATCCATAGAATCAAATTTATGGTTCGCAGATAGTAGCGTGCGAATCTCTCGGGATCGTCCTGAGTTCGGCTGAATGCCGGAACGGCGACGCTGCCGGCCGGCACTGTTAGCTGGCGAACGGGAATCATCAAGAGATTGTAGGCTCTCGAATACAAGCCCAATGGGCCAGCCCCCCAGCGCCATCCGATCAAGACATTATCGGCGCTGCGACTCACGTTAATGATGAAGTAGGAAGCGGCGACATTACCGCCAAACGCGATCATGGAACCAACTTCGGAATCACGACGTGGGAGTCCCGGTCTCCAATTCACGATTACCCAAGAAAATGCCATTTGCAGAAAATTCGACATCAAAGGAAGTGCAACCAGCGCCCAATACGTACCTCCCCGCCAAGCTATCGTGATCGCTATCGGTACCGCGATCGCGGAGGATGCTACATCCCGAAAAGCTAAGGCCGAAAACCGCATCTGCCGCTTCAGCACTGCGTCCGCCTGCACCCTTAGACCGCCAAGTAAGAAAGTCAGAGACAATATCAGAGTGATACTGACGAGCCGAGAATCCCGATAGAACCAAGCCAAGACTGGAGCCAAGCCCATCGTTACAAGCATGAGCCCCATACCGATAGCCAAGTTGACCCAAAAGAGCGTGCTAACCTGATTGTAGGTAATGTCCTTGCGCTGTATGGTAGCTTCGGACAGTCCAAGATCCGCAAACGCCTGGCCAAGCCCCGTAATCGTTGCAACCATTGCCACGAGACCGAAATCAGCTGGCGTCAATAGCCGCGCAAGGATGACTGTCGCCACCGACTGGATCAGGAATTGAGCGCCCTGCGAGACGAGATTCACTGCGCCGCCGCGGACAGAACGTCCTCGCAGGTCCGCGTGAAGATGCTCGGTGCTGAGCGCGCTTATCGATTGTGGCTGGAGAGCGATGGTACGACTCACTTGTTTAGATCATGAAACGCAGCAACTCGCAGTTGTCACTCGTACCACGAGGTACAAAGATGCGTTTATAAATTGTTTGCGGGAATGAGAGCGTTTAGTCGGCAGCGAGCAAGTCCGAATAAACCTTCATAGTAATCCGGCCAACGACATCCCAGGAGTGTCGCTCGGTCGCGTAGTCGATGATCTCTTGGCGTCTGGCGCTTAGGTTCGCAAAGAGGTCACTCGCGAAATATCGCTCGATCGTGGTTTCCAAATCCTCAGAGTCCTCGGTTCGGAAGACGAAACCCGTCTTGCCTTCGACAATTTCTTCTTTCAGCGAGCCGACATCTGCAGCCAAAACCGGTAACCCAAAACTGTACCCCAAAAACAAAACACCGCTCTGATAGATATAGCGATAGGGAAGAACGAGAACGTCAGCGGCCTTGAAATATAACTCTGTGTCCTCATCGGGAATGTACTCCGCGCGCAACAGCGCTTCACCCGATTGCACATTCTTTTCGAGGGTTTCCCGCACCATTCCCCAGTACTCATCACAATTCTTCGGCCAACCGGCAACGATCAGCCGGTACTTATCATGGCGCGCCCGAACCTTTTGAAACGCTGCCACGAGAAACTCGAGTCCTTTATAGGGCGCGATGTTCCCAAAGAAAAGAATCGCCCTTTCGTCGTCATGAATTCCCAACCGTTGCCTTGCTTCGCGAGGAGTGATATTGGTTTGGGGAATGGAGTTGTTGATCCCAAACGGAATAATCGTAACTCGCGCCTCCTTAACTCCGTATTGGTCTAGGAGTTCCTGCTTCATTGGCGCTGTATGCACGAAGATTTGATCGGCAAGTCGATACTGAATGCGGAGAGTAAAGCGATTGAACGCGGTATCCGTAGAATCGCGTTTTCTGGCATTTACATTGTGAACGGTGAGAACGATTTTTTTTCCGAGCACCTTGTAGTACAACATCAAAGCCGTTCGATCAAACGTTTGAAACTTGTTGTTCCACAGAATATGAAAGATTTTCGGCTTTGCGGTCGCGGCATAGGCGATGAGTTGGGCGTAATAGACCAGAACTCTAAAGGCCTTCTCAATCAGCCCCACTTCCGTTTGTTGATCACCTCGAAGATTGAGAAAACGCAGCCCCGGTTTCCCATGAAATTCAGGACTGTCCAAATAGTCGCTGCCGATCAAATCGATGATGGCTCGCTTCGACATCAGCTCAGTCGCCAAGCCGAAAACGTAAGGCCTATCGCCACCACCAGTGAGCAGCGCAACCGAAATACCATTGGCTTCGGGAAGCGCCTGCGTCTCGTCTGATCCGCCTTCCATTCTCTTTGGCTTCTTATCCGCAGCGGGTAGTTCGGTCAGTTCAGGAACCATTTCAACCTTCCTCAAACGGCGTTTCCGGCGCCGGCGAGCCTTTCCTCCAAGAACTCGCAAATCGTGTGAATGATCGTAATGTGCATCTCTTGCATTCTCGGCGTCGATTTTGTTGGAACACAGATGCAGAGGTCACACGCCGCTCGCATGCGGCCACCGCTCTCTCCAGTCAGGCCAACCACGGCGACCTTCCGCTGGCGAGCTGCCTCAATCGCGCACAGGACATTCGGGCTATTGCCGCTGGTTGAAATCGCCATGAGCACGTCACCAGGCCGGGCGTGGGCTCGAAGTTCGCGTTCGAACACGTGCTCGTAACCGTAGTCATTGCCGACTGCGGTGAGACTCGAGGTGTTGGGGTGTAACGCGAGAGCTCGAAACGGCTCTCTCTCTCGCAAAAAGCGACCGGTAAGCTCAGCGGCCATGTGCTGGGCATCAGCCGCTGATCCCCCATTCCCAGCGATGAGGAGCTGGCCTCCCCGGGCCATCGCGGAATAGATGAGGTCGACCACACTAGAAACGGTTGCGGCCAGAATAGGCAGCGTTTTCGCAACTTCCAGATGCTCATTCCAGATTGCCAGGATTCTATCGACCTGAACTGAATCTGCCACTTTCATGTTCTCCTCGATGGAATCGCGAATTACCGAGAGCCGATTCCCAAGCGCATTCGCAATGCTTTCCTTGCCGCCTGCCATAGCAAGCGAAAAGCATCAGGTACGCCACACTCGAACGGGTGTAGAAACCTCTTCGGATGGACCAACGACAGCTGCTGTTGATTCGTTTGCTGATAAAGCCTGCTCAGCTCATTGTTGTTTCCCAAACATTCAGGACGTGCGAAAAGGAGCGTGTTCTGAGCGTAGTACCATTCCACCTTTGGATTGCTCCAAATTTTTCCACGGATGAAATCAATCGGTAAGTAATCACAGGTCCTAAAGAGCTCTACCCAATACTCCGGCCATCGCTCATTCAAATGGTTTGTCCCCCCTTGAAGAGGGATCGCCGCGGAGAAAAGTATAAAGGGTGCTAATCGAGAGACGGATTCGATGAACCCCTTCGCGGATGCCGGCGGAAGATGCTCAGCGACTTCCAATGACATCGCCAAATCAAATTCTCGCTCGACCGTAAACGGTGAGGAAAGATCCGTGGGTTTGAAGAGATATTGCGGAATTCGAAGCTGCTTGGCATCAACATATTCTCCGTCGAGTCCGTACACATCATTCACACCCATCTCACGAAAAACTGAAAGCCACGTCCCATCACCGCAGCCGATGTCGATTACTGACTCAGGCTTGAGAAGATCGAGGACGATAGGCACAACCACCTCTGCGGAGCGCCGAGCCCCGTCCCGGATCGTGTCAAAAAACTCAGGGGTGTAATTGGTGGTTGTCATGAGCTCTTGATAACCGATTTTCTGGGAGGAATTGGATACGCTATTTCCAGACGGTCCTATCCTTTTTCTGTCGGACTAGCGAGGTCAGCAGCATTGCGGCGAGACGTTTGGAGACTCTCTAGACTAGACATCACCTTATCCCAGTTTCTAAGCACAGTGGCCTTCTTTTCCGGCATTAACTGCTGAGCCAGGGCCGCAACTTTTGTCCCCACTATGGGCTCCATCCACGCGTACTTCCAGGGCAGGCGCGGCTCTTCCAAATGTCCCTGGAGATCTGCTGCAAGACTACGAAGTTCTACAACAGCATCCGGCCGGTGAGGATAGAAAGCCGGAAACCAGTTTCGAAGGTACGCTAAGCAAGCATTTCTTACTCGTTCACTTTCTTCCAAACCGCGAAGATATTGAACATGAAGTTTGATTGAACGCAGCATTGAGTTTTGCTTTTCAGTTGAGCGGCCAATATAACTGATGCGATCCGACCGGCTGGATCGGTAGAAAACTCTTCCTTCTGGGACGAAGCGTGTGCCTTCGGATGCTACTAGCATCCGGCAGAAATATTCGCCGTCCTGGTCGTATTGAAGTGTTTCCTCCCAGGGTCCGGCCGCTTCAACCAGCTCACGGCTCGCGAGCCAGGTAGCGTTCTGCATGTGAAGATTCTGCCCCATTTTTGTCAGCAGCCATTCAACTGGAGAAAGATCGCACCACAGCGCGTTAGGAACAAACTGAGCTCTATGAGGCCGGAAATAGAAGTGCGCCCATGGTGAGGAAAGGAGAATTCGCTTGCTGTCACTTTCCCGCAATGCTGCAAGCTGAACCTCGATCTTGTTGGGCGCTAATAGATCATCGGAATCCAACTCTTGAATATAGTCGCCTTGGCATTGTCGGAGTGCATAGTTGACAGCTGCGCTGAGACCTCGGTTCTCTGTGGATACAACCTTTAGTTGTTTCGACTCGAACCGCTTTGCGATTTCGGCCGTCCGATCCGTCGACCCATCGTTGACTACGATGATTTCTTTACGCGGCCATGTCTGGCCGACCGCAGATTCGAGGGTATGACCAATCCATTCCTCGGCGTTGTAGGCGGGAATTGCTATCGAAACTAGAGGCTGCATTTTCATATTGTCTCTCGATGGAATAGATATACACGGCCTGCTGAAATCAGCGTGCTCAAACACTCTGTTTCCAGAGGCTAGGGTAATTCGATTTCTAAGCTTTACCGACAAATTGGGTGTCGGCATCGATGGCAAGAGCGATTCGGATCAGAAAGGGATTGTCTGATAGGTTGCGACGTAGAATCCAATCGTTACCTAACTCTCCCCCACGGAGCTGCTGTCGCAAGCTTGTCGTTTGTCAGCTTGCAGAGGCGATCTCGAAATTCGCAAACGCGGGCGACAAAACCTTTTGCGAAGTCGTCGTCCGCGCCTGCCGAGTCATCTTGAGTGTCCTACTGAACTGCTATCTTTATAGCTGTTGGTGGATCGGGGGGGCCGTCGGTTCCCGTTGTGCCGCCAGCAACGAGAGGATGCGGGTACGCGTAAGGCGTGTAGTAGAGTGACCAAGTATTAGGGGCCGTGCAGACAAATAACTGTCCCTGCCCACCGCTTCCGCTCGTGTTCCATGACCCTTGGTCTGTCGCCCAATAGCCCACGCCATTTGTGCAAGTCGTAGGGCGATTCGCGAATGTTCCGAATCCCGTTCCGGTCGTGCCATTGAACGGAGATGTCGGGCTTGTTTGCGCTGCCCCTGAAACCTCGGTGTAAAAGTCCCGGTTAGGAATCTGCGACGCAGCCAACGGCGCTATTCCTCCATGAGCCGCAGCGGGAACGTCGGCAAACTCGTAATTTGGGTCGAGATTTTGAAGTACGGAGCCGGGGTTACCAGTCGAGACAAGTATGGGACTCACGTGTCCATCGGTAACCTGCCCACCATCTCCGCCTTCCACCAAGAGCCCACCGCTCCGCGCCGGCTGATCCAAGCAAACTTTGGCGCGCAGGACTTGATAGCTGTCGTTGGCTGCGGGAGCGTTAGAGCATCCGCTATTCAAGCAGCTTGCGTAAGAAGTGATAGAATTCGCTGTGTTTGTGGATAGCTGGAATCCGAAACCCGCCGTTACGTCATGAAACGAGAAGGGATCCCCGTTGATGATCGCCCACTCGCCAGCCTTCCATCCGGGTGAACTTGAGTCTGTGACTGTATACTGTCCGTTGGCGCTGGCTACCGAGCCAATCGTTCCGCTGTAGTAGGTAACCCCATCGTTCGTGTCCCATGGGCTAGACCCGTCGCATGCGCCAAATACGCTGTTAACGCGCCACGGCCTTTGGAGACTCAGCGTCATGTAATTGCCCAAAAATCCGGTATAAGTATTACCGAAGGAAATTCCAACCCCGGAACGAAGCCCCAACAGTGAAGGACATCCATTAGCGGGGCAGTTCGAAATATTGTGGTAAAACTCTCCCTGCCTTACACCGCGAGTTCGGCCGATCGTGTCGGTACCGTGCCCTCCGCAATCGGAAACCCCGCCAACTTGATTAAAGGTGTTGAAGCGACATACGAAGCGGCCGCCGCCGTAAGAGGAGCCATACCTGTCGGCGTCTGTTCCAAAGGCGTAATTGAAAGTGTTGTTTTCGAGGTAGAAAGCTTGATTCGTCCCAAAGGTATCGGGGCTAGCCCAGGAGTTGTCTCCCCAACTTCCCACGCCTGCCCAATTACCGTGAGCGATGTTTATGAAGTCCACGCCGTTCGAGCTGCTCTGGACATCTCCGATGGTATTGTGGTCGGCCACTCCAAACATGTTTGATACGACCGCGAAACTGTCGTCTGAAATTCCGATCCCGGCCCAACTCGAAGGTCCGGTAATATTATCAATGCGTAGATTCGGGCATCCGCTCGCAGTACAAGTGCCTATAACCTGGATTGGATTGGATGAGTTTCCCTTCGCGCCACTCGGTACAAACTTTATGCAAGAAATCCGCATCGTGGCAGCCCCGAAAACCGGCGTCGCAGAAATCATTGCAGCGTTCGCGGCCGGGGTAGCAGTGTAAGTAATCTCTGTGGCGCTGCACGAGCTGCTTGCGCCGGTTGCTGAGGGACTTGAATTCGGATTGCCGCTTCCGATAATCGTGATCCCGATTTTGTTGGGCACGGCGATTCCGCTTGCCCACGTGCAGAGGCCTGGGGGAAGCTGAATAGTGTCACCGTTTGCTGCGTTATGGAGCGGACCGTTGATCACAGCTTTGACATCACTAAGTTGGCACGTAGAGGCGTTGATAACAGGGCTGCTCTGTGCATGGGCCGTCGGACCGCAAAATACAATCAAAAGGCAAAGCGGAAGGAACCAGTTTAGTGTTTTCGACACGATGCTCTTCCTCTCCTAAGTCCGATTGCGTCCCTACCAAACTACGGTACCTCTAGGAGAAGGTGAACTCTACTGTCCCTTGGTCCAGTCTTCGTACAGCGCCCATTCGAATTAGAACGCTCTAATTGAAGGTCTTGCGTCGCGGCCAAAGGTGTCGGCACCTAACCCGTTACAGAAAATCAGGTTAGCGAACTAATGGGATGTCGCGCGGAAAAACCCAGACTCGTCCGATCAATGGCGTCCTGCAAGAGACGGCTGGTGTATCAGACGGCTCGTGAGGAACTCTACGATCCGCTCGGAAGCGTGACCATCGCCGTAAGGATTCGGGTTGCTGGTCATCTGTTTATAGCAAGCCGGGTCGTCGAGGAGCGAAGTCACCGCTCGGAAAATCCGCTCCGGATCAGTGCCCACAAGAGATGCGGTTCCGGCGGTGATCGCTTCGGGACGCTCTGAAACTTCGCGCATGACAAGCACTGGCTTGCCTAGCGAAGGCCCCTCTTCCTGAACACCTCCCGAATCGGTAAGCAATATGGAGGCGCGTTGCATGCAATCCACGAACGAGACGTAGTCCAGCGGAGCGAGGAGCTTCACGTTCGGCAACCCGTCGAGAATTTCACGGACGGGAGATTGCACATTTGGGTTCAGGTGGACGGGATAGACGATCAGCACATCGCGTCGTTTCTCCGCAATGGCTCGAATTGCCTCGCATATCTGGCGGAACGGCTGGCCAAAACTCTCTCTCCGATGAGCGGTGACTAGGATGATCCGCAACCCATCGGTCGGGCCGAGGCGGTGGACCGCCAAGGTCGGGTCTTCGGCCAGACGCGCCTGTACGAGTAACAGAGCATCGATAACCGTGTTTCCCGTGACCAATATTCTCTCCGAGCTCACCCCCTCTACAAGGAGATTGTTCCGAGCGACATCGGTGGGTGCGAAATGGAAATCCGAAAGGTGAGTCGTCAGGCGGCGATTGACCTCTTCGGGGAAAGGATCATACTTTTTCCCCGTGCGCAGACCGGCCTCGATGTGGCCTACCGGAATATGTTGATAGTATGCGGCTAGTGAAGCCGCAAAGGTAGTGGTCGTATCGCCCTGCACAAGCACCACGTCTGGGCGCTCCTGCCGCAGAATCCGCTCGAGCCCGGTGAGGCAAGCCGCTGTCACTTCGGTAAGGTTTTGTCCCGCCTTCATCACTCCTAAATCATAGTCGGGTCGCAGGCCAAAAACTTGTAGCATCTGATCGAGCATTTCCCGGTGTTGCCCCGTAACGCAGATCTCGGTCTTGAAGTTTTCCCGATGCCGCTCCAATTCCAGCACTATCGGCGCCAGCTTGATCGCCTCGGGCCGGGTTCCGATGACGACCAGGACTTTTTTGCGCTCGTTCGCATTCAAGATTTCCATCTAGATCTCCCAAAAACTCATGAACGTGCTGGAATTTCAACATCAGCTTCACTTCTTGGTTGCAGCATCGTTGCTGGCGTAAGGTCCGGCTTCGGGCCTTGCCGCAAGACCCAACGCAGGACCGAAGTGACGGAGCGTGCTTTCGCATCCCAAGTCAGGCACTCTCGAGCGTAGGACATTCCTTTCCGTCGCAGGCGCTCAAGAAGATCTCGGTTGGAGGCGAGCTCAGTCAAAATATTCTCCATTTCTGAAACCACGTTATCCTCATTACTAGGGGGAACCTTGTACCCCACCTCTGGATTAACAATATCGCCAGGCCCGCCATGGTCCAGGACCACAGGCACGGTGCCACCCGCGAGGGCTTCAAAGACCACGCCACCACCTCCCTCTCGAATTGCTGGAAGTACGACCACATCAGACGATCGCAAACTCTTGAGGACCTCTGCATGGCTGAGCCAACCGCAGAAGGAAACAGCCTTCTCGATCTGGAGCGAGTTCGCGAGTTCTTCAAGGCGCTTCCTCTCCGGGCCATCGCCGACGATGGTAAAGTGGGCTAAATCCTTTCGCAGAAGCGGAGCAGCCGCGCGCAGACCGATGTAACAAGCTTTTCGAGGAACCAAACCTCCAATGAAAATCAGCTTCAGCTTCGCTCCGGGCTCAGGGATGCGCGAGTCAGGCAAACAGAGGGAGCGAGCAATTCCATTCTCGGGGACAAAAAACATCTTGTCGCGATGCGCGACAAATTCAGCGCGCATGTGATACGAGGCGATTATGATCGCTGCCGCATAGCGATAAGTCGACCGGGCAAAAGGCAGATAGCGATACAGGTTCCGCACGGTCCAGACCCATTCGGACCGTTTGTCCGGCTGGCTAAAGCCTGGCGCGCTCCGCAATCCACCGTTGAGTGGCCCCAGCACGAATGGAACAGGCCCCTTGCGCAGAAAGAAAGCGAAAGGACTTGGCAGCGTCGGGGCCATCGGCATAAGGCGGAGAACGACGTCGAACTCGCCTGCAAAAATCCGCTTCCGGAATTGTCGCCAGGCGCTCCATTCAAAGGCAATCGCGTATGGATAACCGAAAGCAGTCAACGCTTGCGTGTCGTAGTTGTATTTAAATATGCGGCGCAATGCCCAGGCGTAAAATCGCTCGAGCAATGGCATTCGAACCACTTCAACAGACTTAAATGCCGCCTTCGCACGGCGCACAGGCTCTTCGACGGTAGATCGAACGAGGAGAGTGACGTCATGGAGTTCGGCGAGTGCCGCCGCATTGGAATATGTGACAAAAGGAATGCTGACCGCCTCCGGGTTACTTTCAGGGGCCAACACCAAAATACGTAGTCGATTCAAGATCACTCACCTCAAGTCAACGATTTCTACAAACTCTCTTCAGGGATGAGGTCAGCTCCGAGCCCGCGATTCACTCTGTCTTTCTGTGGATCGACAGGCTGGCTCAAAAAGTGTGTTTTGCATCAGCGAGGACACAACTCTTGGATTGCTCAGCTTTTCCAGAAGACCTCTATAGCGCCTTCATCAATTCGCTCGAGAACCTGCGAAAATTCGTTTGAGTTTAGCCACCGTGTAAGTTCTAGACCTTTTTCACAGTCGACTGCATAGTTGAATTGACTATTGGGAGCAAGACCTGCCAGCAATAAGACGCACTGTGAGCCCTCCGGCCGAAATTCCGGCAGATTCACTTCAAATGACAAGCACGGAACAGGCTGCCGTAGACCCCGAACTACGTTCAACTCATAGCCCTCAACATCAATCTTGATGAAGCGCGGATGTCCATACAAAGCAATCAAATCGTCCAGTGTCGTCGTTTCGACGGTTCTGCTCTTCGCAAAATCCAAACCGCAGTGAGCGTATGTATGCCGGGCTTTGTTTTCGTTCAACGCTGTTGCCCACTTTTGACTGAGGGTATTCACCGCTGAACCGGGGCCATCAATCCACATCGATTCCGTTGCACTCTTATCGCTTACGGCTTTGCCGACAATGACCACAGGTCTGCGGGACAGGCGAAACTTCAAAAACCTCTCTCGCAAAATCGACTGATTCGTTTCATCCGGCTCGATCGCAATTACGCGTGCTCCCATTCTCAAGAAGAGGTCTGTCTTCAAGCCTCCGTTTGCGCCAACGTCAAAAATCAGATCGCCAGCGCGCAGTTCAGGAAGGAGGGTGCGGTAAAATTCAATCTGTCTGTCTCGAGCGAGAACCCATTCTTTGTCAGCAACTCCTCTGTAGAAATCATTGATCCGGGACGTCTTCAAACGATGGTACAGTCCCGTGCGCTTCAATATTGTCTCCGTCGGCCGTTTTAGAAATCTCATGCGGACTCCTGCTTGTGCCCCGAACCCGATCAAATCCAACCGGGTGGCTAGTCTCAAGAGAGCAGCTTCATCAGTAATCAGCTTCGGTTATGCCGATGCCGTCGTTACTGTTTTGACCCTGCCGAATAACGCTCGCGCGATCGACAGATGTTTACCTAGTCGGTTCCATCGCAAGATTTCTGGCCGGCAGCCCGTAGGTCCGATTGGAGGACGCGTCAAGAGGCTGGGAAGGTTTAACAACGCCACGAGTGATGCTGGTTGCTTCTATGACTGCGAGCAGGAAGAAGATCCACATGGGATGAAGCATTCGGAAGCCAGCTTCAGTGACGTTATATACCATCGCAGACAAAACATAGGCGATGAGTAGGCCGCCAAGCGCCGGTATGCGGCGAAAAGCTTTGACGGAGCGACGATATCCGTCAATCAGTATGAGCCAGATCAAGCCCAGTCCCAACCAGCCGAGTTCCAAGTACATCTCAATGTACCCGTTGTGGGCCTCGTTGAGAGGAAGGCCCGGGAATAATTGCCATAGTCTCCGGTGGACACTCGGATTGAGCCAAAAGCTTTCGAACCCCGCACCCACCAATGGGTTGGTGGCCATTGGCACAATCGCCGCCCAAATGTCCGTGCGCCCGGTGAGGGTCGCGTTCCTACCCAACGCCGCAGCCGCGGTCGCTCGACCGCCAAATAAAATCACCCCGCTGGCGCCGATCGCAAGTAACACCACAAGTACATGAACTGCAGCTGGATTACGCCTAAGAAGACGTAACTTCGTGGTTAACATCAGGCCAGCCCCCAGCATGAAACACGCGAGAGCGGTCGCAGAGTTAGCGGTTATCAACAGCCAAACTCCGATAGCCAGCAGAGTCCCTTGCGCCACAAGATGCCTGCGACGATCAGGGGCTGTAGCCTCTGGCCCAAGAAGGGCGAGAACGCGCCAAATCGTTCCGAGTGACAGGACAAAAGTAATCACTCCGAGCAAATTCTTGTCGAGCGTCACCCCGGTAACCATCTGCGCCCCGCTCCAAGGCTCATACGTCCGGCCAAGATTTGGATAATATTTGATAAAGACGACAGAAATTGGAAGCAAAATGAAGCCTACGCGTGAAAAGAGCCGGCGAAGCGCCGCGATCGGTTGTGCGTCTGTTACGACAATGAGAATCATTGCCAAATCGCCCACCGACTTGACCCATTTCTTCAACGCCAGAACCGGGTAATCGGACCAGCAAACACTACAGAAACAGAAGATGAAATAGATCAGAATCGGTCCAGGGATGCTTGCTTGCAAAAGGTTTAGTCTTCGCTGAGCACGATGTGCAACCACGCACAGAGCGGCGATCAACAAAATGGCGAAGAACGCTCCGTCAATGGGGCTGCCTTCAACCTGTGAATCGAGCGAAGGCGCAGCGCCCAGCCAGACTGACAAGGGTCTCGATCCAAGAATCCACAGATAGATAACCGGGAGCCACAGCGCCTTGGATGTGCGGACGGAATCGTCTCGGTCAAGGTAAAAGAGTCCGGCGATTCCGCAGACATAAACGAGGCTTGCGAGCGACGCGTTCATTGAATTTTTAGCTCAGCCCAAGGTCGTAATTGGAAGTGGAAACGCATGCAGCGTCTACAATTGGACGGACGACGCGTGCCGCCTCAGCGCGGCCCCATGCTCTCGGGTGATTTCGCACTCGCTCGAACGGCCATGTCATCGCGAGTACGGCCGTTCGCGAGCTGATCGAAGATCGTGTCCATGATTTTCGCGGTGAGAAGAATTTCACGGTAGGGAATAGGAACAGGAGTGCCCTCCCGCACCGAACGATAGAATGAGTCAATAAGATACCTAATCCCCGAATCCAAGTGAAAATCCCTCTTCAAGAACAGCTTCAGATTCGTGGCTAGATTCTCGATGTTTTGTTTTGCGAATGAGACGGGTGGTATGAACTTCTCGGCGTAGCTCTTGAAGTTTTTCCCACGAAGCCGCGTCAAAATATCGTGATCGTCATCCAGAATTAAGCCGTTCTTTGGACCATAGATGCGAAATTCATGGATTGAAGGCTTCATCTGCGTTGAGAACGTAAAATAGGCTGTCGTTCGTTCGTCTTCGCCGATGATCACCCTCAACTCATCTACGATCTCGTTCTCATTGATTTGGCGAAAGAGTGGACTCACAAACCCATATGCCAAAACGTAAGGATCGTCACTCGTCAGGAATTCCGCGATCCTGGCAATTCCATGGCTGATGACATTCTGCAGAAGTTTTCCGGGCAATCTGCGCAGCCAATGGTTCTTGTCGCCCAAGAGTGCCTTCGCATAGCTTGGGTCTGCTAGGTTGTAGCAATAGTAACTTTCCATGTGCACAGGCGAGCCGCCCAAGTATCCGTCCTTCACCAATGCTCTCATGCGTCGAGCCGCATGGGTGAATTGATAGTTGTGCCCGGCGGTTAACTTCAGCCTTTGCTTTTCCGCCAGCTCAATTAGCTCCTGGGCTTGCCATGCATAGACGGTAAAGGGCTTTTCAACATACACATTGGATCCCCGCTCCAGACATTGCTTGGCAATCTCGTAGTGACCCTCCGGAGGAGTCGTAATGTGAACGACGTCCGGTTTCGCCTCATCCAGCAGTTCACCCACTTCCGCAAAGCAACGCTTGATCGGGAATCGCTCATACAGTTGCTTTGCCATCAGTGGCTCACGATCGCATACGCCGACAATTTCACAATCGGCAATCGTTTGAATCACAGCTGCATGCCCATCCGCTATCTTGCCGCATCCGACGATGGCAACCCTAAGCACTATGTTCATCGCGCGCAGCGCTTTGAAAATAGCGCTGCAATCCTTCCGCCGTGGAAACTCTTGGCGTCCAACCGAGTCGATTCTTTACCTTCTCATTGCTATACCGTGTCTTCTTCCAGTATGTGTGCCACCGCCTTCGGTTGAAGGCGGGGGGTAGCTGCCCCTTGGACCATTCGGAATATCGCTCCCAGAGGTAGCACAGTGCGTAGCTGGCTGCGTGGGGAACGTACAGAGACTTGAATCTCTTTACGTTCTTTTTATACAAACGCAAGAAAGAGCCGCTGGACGGCAAGGCGTCATCGACAATGTTGAAAGCTTCGCCATCAACGCCCTTGACCAGCCCTGCTAGTACGATCGCCTGTGCACAATTTTCGACGTGCGTGAACGGTATGGTGTTCGAGCCACCCAGATGGAGAAAAACTCCAAATGAATCGATGCCAACGCGACCCGGTATCACCGGTTTGGCGTCACCATAAACGCTACCTGGCCTAACAAACACATACGGGATGCCAAAATTCTTGCCGTAGTCGGAAACGATTTGTTCCTGCCTGACCTTTCCAAAGCAGTAAGCTTCTCCCCGAAGATGGGGATACTCTTCGGTCGGACATGATTCGTCCAGAAGTCGCCCTTGTGATTTTTTGCAGTTCGTATAGACCGAGAATGAGCTAACGAGCACGAAACGTCGCAGACGAGCGTGCTTCAAGCTCGCCTCAAGCAAGTTGCGTGTAGTGACGACAGAATTCATGTAGGCATCTGGGAAGGATTTTTCTCCCGTGCCCGCTGCCAGGTGATAGATCAGCGCGACATCTTTGCTCGCAGCATCGCAGTCCTGACGAGAAAGAAGATTTCCCTTTACCACTTTGATGTGGGAACCGGGAGGGCGATTTTTTATGAGGGAATCCATCTTTCCAAGTTTGCTTGTAGGTCTGACAAAACATATGAGATTGCGGAATCCGCGGTCGAGCAGGCCTTTGACGACATGACTCCCTATGAATCCTGCGGACCCCGTAACCAAGATCGGATCATCGGGGGAAGCTATAAACGAATCAATTTGTTCTGGCATAATTTGACGAGCGGGAGGGAATTGGTCTTGTGGTTCACCATTGCTCCGTCCCAGAGAGGAGAGCAAGGCCTAACTCATTCAACTAATGTGATCCCGAGAACTCAAGTCAGCGGCCATGGAGTGCTATCTGGTAAGCAGCGAGGAGATTCGGGACCGAGTATTCCCAAGCAAGCTCTCCTGCGATCCTCGTCTTGGCGAATTCACCCATGCTCTTTCTTTCCTCAGGCCTGTCCAACAGCCAGACGACCTTCTCCGCGAAATCCGCAACGCCGCCCTGTTTGCTTGCGTAGAGAGATGCTTCACGTGCGCTGAATCTGCCTTCTTTCGAATCGAACTGCACAATCGGCTTGCCGAGAGCCATATATTCCATAATCTTGATCATTGTAGACATATCATTCATCTCGCTTGGCCGATCCGGATTCACGCAAACGTCAGCCGTAGACAGGATTTCAATCAAGTCCCGATCTGAAACTCTTCCGGTGAAATCAATAGTATCCTCTAATCCCGCTTCCTGAACTATCTGCCTCAACTTTTTCAGTTCGGGCCCCCTCCCCACGCACGTGAAATGAACATCGCCCCGTCCCATATCTTTGACGTGCTTTGCAACATCAATCAGTATGTCCAGACCATCTTGAAAATTCATGTTGCCCACATATCCGACCAGATAACGCTTCCCATGCTTTCGCACAGGATTCGGGGGGACGGCTTTGAAAGACTGCAGATCAGGTCCGTTCCGCACAACAAATACTCTATCTGGGCGAATGCCCCCTCTGCTGACGGCCATGTTTCTGTAGCTCTCGTTCGTCGCCATGACGACGTCACTGTATCGATAGCATAGTTTCTCAAGCCCAAGCAGGATCTTGTAGAGCCCGCCTCTCCTTCCATATTTTGAGAGATACAGTTCAGGATTCGCGTCGTGGTGATCGAAAATGTACCTGATTCCGAGCATCTTGAACGGGAGCGCAACGAGGAAAATGTTGTCCGGCGGATTACATCCTTGGATCACGTCAAAACCGCGCCGAAAGTAAATCCACAATGTGTATAGGAACTCCAGAAGGAATGCGGACGCATACTCGAATAAGTAGCCGAGAGGGCTACTTCCTTCCACCGGCATGGGATGCCGGTAGATGTGAACCCCATCGATGACTTCGTATCCCCGAGAACACCCACTCCGCCGAGGACACAGAACTGTCACCTCGTACCCGTTATCGCTGAGCGACCGAGCCTCTCTCCAGACCCGGGGATCAAGCGGTACCGCCTGATTTTCGACAATGATTAATACCCGGTTTTTTGCAGACGAAGGCCTGGCTGACCTTTGGTTTCCGGTCGGCTTTTCCGAGCTAATCAATCTCTCTTGCACTTCGGTCGATCCAGCGATGGTCGAAGCTCCTAAGTTTCTACCAGCAGATACCGTCGTAAGCACCATTCGTGTGGTTTCCGTCGTTCGAAATTCGCACAAAGTCCACCAGGCATTGGCCCTTTCGCAATAGCTGAGGGACGCATTCGAACTCTTTTTCTTTGTGTCCAATAACGATCGTTTCGGCGTATTGCAAAACTGCATCGATATTGTCGACCATCAGCCTGGAAATGTGCGGAATACGGTTCAGAATGAAATCGCGATTGGCACCCACCAAGGATGCCACTTGGACATTTTTGTCGTAGATGCGAACGTCGTAGCCTTTTCCTGTGAGCCGTTCGATGATTTCGATCATGGGGCTCTCTCGCAGGTCGTCCGTACCGGGCTTGAAGCTAAACCCCAAAATGCCAATCCGCCTGTGACCTTTGTCCGTAATCAATCGAAGGCCCCGAGCAACCTGCAGTTCATTGCTGGGTAGAATGGAGGTTAAGATCGGCAATTCCAGATCATGCAGCTTCGCCGAGTACGCCAGCGCTCGCAGGTCTTTTGGCAAACAAGAGCCCCCGAACGCAAAACCCGGCAACAGGTAGGCCGGAGAAATGTTGAGCTTCTTGTCCATGAAGAAAATCTCCATGGCCTTATGAGCATCTACAGAAAACGATTTACAGACATTTCCGATTTCATTCGCAAATCCGATTTTCAGCGCATGCCAGCTGTTATCGATGTACTTGATCATCTCCGCGGTTCTTAGGTCGGTTCTCACGGTTGGCATGCCCAGTTCTGCATAGAGAGCCGCTAGGGGCTCTCCGCTTGCACTATCAAACTCGCCCATGACTGTCTTAGAGGGGAATCTAAAGTCTTTAACCGCCGTACCCTCGCGAAGGAACTCGGGATTATTGCAAACTCCGAAATCCGCCCCAGCCTTCTTGCCTGAATATTCCTCGAGGACTGGAATGACAATCCTTTGCATGGTGCCGGGCAACACCGTGCTTCGAATCACCACTGTATGGCGTCCTTGCTTGCTCTTCAGCGCCCGCCCGATTTGTTCACACACACTGCGGACATGAGTCAAATCAAGGTTGCCATTGATTTGGCTCGGTGTACCGACACATACGAACGACAGTTCCGAGTTCTCAACCGCTTCGACGGTCTTGTCAGTAGCGCGGAGCCGCCCACTTTCGACAGCTTTGGCAATGAGTTCGCTAATTTCCGCTTCGATAATGGTGGATTTTCCGGCATTTATGAGCTCGACCTTCGTAGGGACGGGATCCACCCCTATTATCTGATGCCCCTCTTGTGCAAGGCACCCCGCGCAAACCGTACCGACATAGCCGAGACCGAAGATGCTTATTCTCAAAAGCGTCCTTCCTTTCTAATTGCGATTGTTGCTTTCTCGAGACAACAGCAGGCAGAGGCCTCGAAAAAGCTGCGATTGCGCCCATCTATGCATCGGCACGGAATCCCAGCCCAGGAGTAGGCGGCGGCTTCGAAATGATCCGTTTCGGTTTTGCCATACATTCAGTATGTCATCTACAACAGTCGAGAGGTGGCCATCGAGTTTCGGGAAGCGCCCTTTCAGCAACGTCGCCAAGTTGATACACTCGGCGTAGTCGTAGAGTTCTCGCCGATACACAATAAGCCGTGGAGCGCGAGAGAACGGCTTGGGCAAGCCGTCCTGATCAAATAAGTTTGCTGCATAGTAATTCACGCCTCTTTCGATCGCCGCGGTGCACCCTTGATGACCGGTCATTTGCTCAATCTTCACCAGAGCCTTCAGAACGAAGCAGGTGTGGAAGTGATCGATGAACAGTCGCTTTCCGTCATTCGCGTAGTGCCAGGACCCATCAGGATTTTGACATTCCAGGACAAAGTTCAGGTTTCTTTCTGCCACCCTACGAAATCTGTCGTCTGAAAAGTCTTCTGCGGCCTGCATCAACAGGAACGCCCGATAAGCGTTGGCATTAACAACTCCCACCGATTGCTGCGGATCCGGTGTATAGGAGCAAGTCGATGCGTCGGCGGAAGTCTCAAAGTCGCGATAATCCTCGAGCCCATGCATCGCCGTGGATCTCATGATTTGAAGCCATTCATCCTTCTTATCAATTTGCCAGACGCTTCTGAATGCTTCATAAACATATGGCACTGTCGTGATGAGAGGAGTTCCTTCCCTTATCGTGCCGCGTATGCCCTCCCAATTGAACGGATATCCCCAGCAATAGTTGCTGTAACCTGGGCATCGGGTGCTTTTCAAAACTTCCAGGAAATGGACCGCCCTGTGGTAGTGCTCCTCTTGGTCGAGGACCTGAGACAAAAGAGCGAATCCCATTGCGAAATGGGCGTCAGCGATCGGAAATCTCTGCCGCTTCCAAAATAAGGCTCGAGCTGATGGAACGAACGCCTCACAGAAAATGATCGGCGCCACGGCCATCGTGCCTAACAACCGACTCTTATAGTAAAGAGCCTTGGCGTTCCTTGTCAGATCACTCGCGTAGAAAGTTTGAAAGTCATACGAAGTCTCGCCGTATCGATCGAGCCAGCTGGCAAATCTGAGTACCGAGTCGCGGACTCGTCCGACTGGTAGGGCACCGGACTTCGATTTCTCAGACACACTGGCTGCAGTTGCGGTCTGCAAGTTCATGGCCTCTTCGTGGGGCTCGCTGGACTACTTCGGATTAGTTCGAATCCACAAACAGTCTGTGAGTAAGTTCCAGCGTGAGGAGTCTGTGGATTTCGGTCGTGTAGTTTCGATTTCCTTTGATATGGCCTTCCACTACAGCTCGAACCGTTTTCGGCTCTACATATGGTCGCGCAAGGGATCTCGGATCAAGCAGCATTTCTCGAACGTAGTTTGCCAGTTGGTCGCGATACCACACTCGGAAATGAAAGACCTTGTGCCGTCCGAGCCAGATGCGTTCCAGGCGAAGCGAGCTAAACAGGTGGTCGACTTGGGCGACCCACTGCGGCATGCCGTAGTCATAAGCGTATTCTGCTTTGAACATGAATTCGAGAGCGGCGCGGGTAACCTTGCTGTTCAGCCCTCCCACCCCACGGTCCGTGCGCAGCTGCGCTAAGGCGGGGCTGCCATCACGAATTAACCTCAGCCTCGCCACTTCGTTGATAGCAACAGAGCCCGGCGCTCGGTAGATCGTCTCAACAAATTCGTTGTCGAGAAATGGAGAGCGAACCGCGACTTGCGTCTGCTCCAGACCAAGCACTCCATAATGGTGCCATGGGGATTGGCGGAACGCGACGAATGAGACCGGATGTCCGCGGAGCATTGAATTGTAATTTTCCTGGGCTACGCGAACTTGACGTTCGACTTCGGGTTGAAAGAGGCCTGGAAGTAGTCCGTCGGCCTTGAACATCACTGCATGCAACATCATTTCGCTGCCGTAAGTACCTACGATCCGCACCGGAGCGATTTCCCTTACCTTCTCATTCACATACAGATCCGGCGAGCGGCCCAGGTCCACGCACGCATCGGTGAGATAGATTGACCTCTCGGCGTAATGCGCGAATTGGGCCAGGAATTCATCGCCGGCGGTGATGACCTGATGCGACTGACCACAGATTTTAGCGACCCGACGAGCCAGCTTTACGTCCTCGTTGTCTCGATACATGCTGCCGAACGTGTAACACGGCAATGAATTCGGCTGCGCCTTATGCCATGCCATGATAATGCGCGTGTCCAGGCCGCCGGTAAGGGATACCCCGGCCTGCTCGTTCCCATTGAAATACCGCGGAAGGTTCCGTGCGAAAACGCTAAGAAGTTGGGAGTAGTACTCCTCGGGCTTGAGCAGTTCCTGGTTTTCCCATTCTCGTGGATCAAAGTAGGCGGCCTTATTGTCGAGTGCCGCGTCTCGAAAAATCCAGCCGGATCCCGGTGGCAAAACGTGGATGTCCGAGAAGAGAGTTCGGTTCTCCAAAACGCAACCGCAGGTGATGAACTCCGAAAGGCCGCGCTCGTCGACAGAGCGCAACTCCGGTCTTACCCTCAGAATCGCTTTTGCTTCCGATGCGAAGTAGACGGCATCTTTCGCCTCATGGTAGTAAAGCCGTTGCAGGCCGTAACGGTCATTGAAGAGCAAAACCTGTCCGCGGATTCGGTCTACAACGAGGCCATGAAAGCGGCCATTCAAACCCTTTGGAAAATCGGGTTCGCTCTCATACCGATGAACCAGGTATGAGGCTTTGCTCGATTCAATCACATGCCCGCTTGCTTTTAGGGTTGCGGCAAGATTCGGCTCAGGAAATTCCTCCCCGGAAAAAAATAGAGTGATCTCGCCCGTCTCATTGCATACCGGCATGCTGCCCGCAAATGAGCCTTTTCGCGCCGCCCATCCCACGTACACCCCTAGGCCCGGGTCGGACCACGTGCCGCTGTTGTAGAACGGTTCGTGGCGAATTGCTTGCGTCATCTGCCGCAATTGCCCTTCTGCCTTTTCGCGCGGCATTTTGCTTATGAGACCAACTAGACCCGGCATGAATGAACGTCTCCATTAGTTTGGACAGGATTGCTCAATATGTTGAGTATGGGCATTATGAAAAAGAACCTGCTACGGAGTTATGTAGTGGAGCCGGCGGGAGGATTTGAACGCTCCATCTGCCGAGTACGATTCGGCCGCTCTGGCATTGAGCTACACCGGCTGAGAAAAGGTCGAAACTTATACCACAGGGTTCGCATGCTTAACCCGGCGGTTATTGCTGGCTGCGGAAGAATGCCGATCAAGCCCCTATGGAGCTTTGCCCTTACGCAAATTGCTCCCCACCCTGTCAAGGGAACAAAGAACCTCGGCACCAGAATCTCTTCGAAACCACACCGGATTTTGAATTCCCGAAGGGGACTGTCTCGTTTGTTTCCGTAGTTGTACAAGCCGTAACCGATGTACGAAATACCTTTCGTCTCGCAGAGACGGACGGCTTCAGCCATCAGACTGTTTGCTGGTCTCTTGTCGAAATGACTCGGTTTCGTCGTTAGATTCAAGATCGATGCGATTCCATTGCGGTAGACGAGATGCAGGAAGCCGATCATCTCCTCGCCGTGATAGGCGCAGATAAAATCGCACCGGCCGCAGAACTCGCCGTACAGTTTTCGGGTCTCCTCGGGTCCTTTTCCATAGTAGGCATTTCGCATGCCCTGTCGCATCGGTGAATCGTCATTCACTTCCCGGATGCCCCGTATTAACTCATCGTCGAATTTCGCAATTCGTACCACCACGCCACGCTTGGCAGATCGCCTTACGTTCTTGCGAGTTTCCTGCGGAAGACTTTCCCACCATTGATTAAAGCTAGTGAGATGGATCGCTGCGACGCTCTCCCGCTCAAAGGGATATGGATACTTTGGTTCGGTCGAAGGAAGCTTTTGAGGAAACGTAAGAATGTCGGCTTTTAACAGTTTGCTTCCGCTGCCCTTAAGCTCCTCGATATACGACGCAGGATTCGGCAGCTCGTCTTCCATCATTTCTTCGCTGCGGACTCGCGCCGTGCGCATCCATGTTCCGGTGGCATAAAACGTCTTGCCAAGGATGTCCAATGAAGGGACCGCAACCCATCGTCCTTTCATCCTAATTTCGAAGCTATTGTTGATTGTCGGCATTATTGTTTTTAAGCCCTCAGCTGAAAGCTGCCACCGGTACATCCTGCGCCCTGAGCCACTCTTCAAAGAGAGCTAAGCTAAACAAGATTTTGTGGTTGTCTTGTTTTCCTGCGGCGTGCAGTTCAAAAAGTCTGCGAACCGATGACGGAACAAGGAACTGGTAGATCTTTGATGCCGGATCAAGAAGAGTATGGGCCATCTTGCTATCGATGGCATCGCGGAACCAATCATCAACGACGTTGCCGGCAAATCCTCGTTTCCGTCGCTTCAAGAAAGACTCCGGAAGATACGTGCGGCAAACTTGACGATGTAGCCATTTCCGCGAACCGTTTCTGACCTTGAACTCTGCGGGCAAGCGTTCCACATACTCGACAATTTCTTTGTCGACAAACGGCACACGCAGTTCAAGGCTATGTGCCATCGAAAGTTTGTCCGCGTACATCAGGAGTTCGTCTGGAAGCGTTGATCGCATTTCCAAAAACTGTAATCCGCCAAGTTCATCGGTGTTCGTCATCAGGTCGGCAAGATCTGCCCAACTTTCCAGCATTTCGTCGCCCGCACCGGGCGGCAGCATTCCGTCTTGGAACAACTCGTCGATTTTATCTCCGGGCAGAATCGACAGGACATGCTGATATCGGTGCATACGATCACTGATCGCCAGCGAGTTCACGCCTCGTTTGAGAGTCTCATTTCTCGGAAGCGCGGCGACGGCGGAGGAAATCGACGTGCGGACCCAGTTCGGCGCTTGTGCCCACAGGCCGCCATAGCGGACGCCGAGATGGCGGCGATAACCACCGAACAATTCGTCCGGACCCTGTCCTACGAGAGCGACTTTGACATCCTGGCGAGCCCGCTCACAAACAAAGTACATAGGGACAATGGAAGAAGCAGCGATCGGTTCTTCGAGTGCGCTTACAATCTTTGGCAATGCCTCTTCGAAGATCGATTTTGTGATCTTGACTGACGTATGCTTCGATCCGAGAACGCGAGCACTTTCGGCGCCGTCCGCCAACTCGTCGTCGGCATAGCTCGATCCATAGCCCACCGTGTAAGTTGGCCAGGAACTTCCGTTGAGATTCATCAGCGCAAGCAACATCGCAGAATCAATGCCACCACTCAAGAGCAGGCCGACCGGTACATCGCTGATCAATTGTCGTTTGATCGCTTGCTTATAAAGAGCCAACAATTCTTCTTTTGCTTCGTCGAGTGACTTCGCTGGAGAAAAAGGCCGGGGCTTGAATTGGTACCAGCGACTGACTTCGTAATGTCCTTTTTGCGCCGTCAGCTTCGTTCCAGGCGCGAGTTTATATATTCCCTTTAAGATGGTATTGGGAGAAGGAGTAAAACGATAGCGAAGAAACAGATTCAACGAACCTGGGTCAATTTCAGGTTTCTCGTGCATCGCCGCTCGTACCGCGCGCATTTCTGACCCAAAGTAGAGCGCTCCTCCATCAACCCTGTAATACAAGAGTTTGATTCCAAAGGGGTCACGCGCAAGGACGAGCCTTTTCTGACGAGCGTCCCATATCGCGAGGCCGAACATTCCATTTAGCCGATTGAGTACATCATCTCCCCACTGCTTGAAGCCGTGAATGATGACTTCTGTGTCCGAGTTCGTTCGGAAAACATAGCCATAACCCTCAAGTTCTCGCCGGAGCTCGCGAAAGTTATAGATTTCGCCGTTGAAGACCACCCACACAGTCTCTTCCGGATCCGACATAGGCTGGTGACCGCCTGCCAGATCGATGATCGAAAGCCTGCGAAAGCCAAATCCGAGTGGTCCAGAGAGGTAGTAACCTTCGTCATCCGGGCCTCGGTGTCGGATGGACTCCGCCATCGCAACGATATCCTGACGTCGAACCGGCGCCAGATTTTTGAAATTAAATTGTCCGCAAATTCCACACATAGAGTTTCTCTGGAAAAAGTATCGGCTATTCGGAGAGCAACGTGAATTTGTTGATCGGCCTGAACGTTAGAACTGATTTCATGATCGCTTTCAACTTACGCATCTGTTCTCGTCGATGGAATGCCATGAGTTCGTTGGATACGGGTCTGCTCAATCTGCGCAAAGCCGCCGATGCATAGCCTAAGCCAAGAGCAAGTCCGGCTTCGACATAAGGACGTTTGGTCATGCGATATAGCACTCGAAAAAGCTCCCATAGCGGATGCCCGCCAAGGTAGTAATCCTTTTGACCGTAGGAATATGACGCGGCGAAGACGCTTCGCTCGGCAGTTCCCAGCCGTCTATGATGGAAGAACGATATTTCGTTGAACGACCGCGTTTTCCAACCCTTCATTCGCGCCGTCGTGACCGCGATCCAGTCGATTCCTCCGGCCTTGTTCGCAAAATAACCGCCAATGTCGCTGAAACATTCTCGACGAAAAAGCTGGCATTGGCCAGAGACATAGAACTGCCCTTCCAAACTATCAGTCTCTGAGTTGTAACCTTCTTCCTTAAAAATAGTTCCCGCAACTCCCAGCCGCGGATCGTCCTTGAATTTGCTCAAGAGAAATTCAAAATGGTCTCTCTCCAGGGAAACATCCGAATCCAGGTTGCCGATGACCTCATAATCAAGGTTCTCTAGTATCTCCTGGCCCGCATTAAATGCTTTGACCTTTGCCGCAAAATTTCGCTCTTTCCGCACGGGCAGATTGACGAGTTCGATCCAATCGTGTTTCGCAGCATAGGGCTCCACGGCGCTTGCGGTCCCATCCGTGGAACCGTCATTCACAATTACCCATCTAATCGGCCGATAAGTCTGACCTACCACCGAATTGAGGGTCTTGCAGATAAATTCCTCCTCATTTCTGGCAGGGGTGATTAGAACGTATCGAGGAAGGGTCTCGTGCAGATCCATAGGAAGGTCTTTCAGTCGGTTCGTCGCGTTGCTAGTTAACATCACGGGAGGACGGCTGAGCATATACTTCGCTTCGCTCTGCTGTGAGCGCCTTGTCGTATTTCTCTTCGGGCTCGTATACGACAACGTGGCTGCCCCGATTGGAGAAACTGAAAGGAACGCACAGTAGGTTCTTGAGCCGCGCTCGCAACTCCTTGCGTCGCTCGGGCGAAACGAAGAACAGCATGAATCCGCCCCCGCCCGCGCCTAGAATCTTTCCTCCCAAAGCGCCTGCACTGCGTCCGGCTTCGTAAATCTCATCCAGATTCGAATTCGTGATACTTCCGGAGAGCGTCCGCTTCACTTTCCAGCATTCATGGAGGAGATGACCGAATTCATCGAGCGATCGGTTCGGATTTGTTACGATCTCTTCCGCCTCACCGACCATTTGAAACATTGTTTGAAGTTCGTTCTTCTTGTGAGGCGTCATCTTGATCTGTTCTTTGGCGATCTCTGAGGCCGTCCGGGAAAAACCGGTGAAAAAAAGCGCGAAATGATCCTGCAACCGCGCCAAACGATCGGGTGATGCAATCACCTGGCGAACCTGAAAGCTGCCGTCGGTGCGAAAATTGATTCGATTGAATCCTCCATAAGCTGCACTCACCTGATCCTGCGAACCCACGGCCTCACCGATCACATTCTGCTCGACGTGAATTGCGTCAGCCGCCAATGCATGTTTATTACGCATCCGATCACTCAATGCGTAAAGACCCAGCAAGAGACCGACTGTAAACGCCGAACTTGTCCCGAGGCCCGTGCGTGCGGGAAGATCCGCGACGTGGTGAATCTCGACGCCCTCATCGACTCCCATATATTTCAAGCAGGCGCGCACCGACGGGTGTTGAAACGAATCGTTATCGGTGACGTTTTCAACCTTAGAATACAGCACGCGGCTGTGGTATTCGAAAAAGGGCGGCAACCGCCGGCAGGTGATGTAGCAGCACTTGTCGATCGCAGTGGACAAAACCGCGCCGCCAAATTCGCGGAAATACACCGGATAATCGGTTCCGCCACCGAAAAACGAGATTCGAAGTGGTGTTCGCGTAATGATCATGCTGTTAAAGTCCTTCTCTCAAGGTTCGTTTCCTTGCCTGCGTCCCATGTCAAGATTTGCTGAACGGAATCGAGCAGGGACGAGGCTGTTACCTGAGCATAGTTGCTACTCTCAGCATCTTTATTCGTGGCGAGATTCTTTTCTCCAGGACCAACGACTCGCGCAGTTTTGCAGCCTGCGTTCTTGCCGGCCTGTATATCAATATCCGAGTCGCCCACCATCCATGACGAGCCAAGGTCGAGGCTAAGCGCTTGCGCCGCCTCTAAAAGCATGCCGGGCGCTGGTTTGCGGCACTTGCATTGGGACTGGAAATTGTGAGGACAGTAATAAATCCGGTCCAGCGTCGCGCCCGATCGGGCCAAAGATTCGCGCATACGAGCGTGTATTTCTTCCAACCCAGCAATACCGATGAGACCCTTTGCCACGCACCGCTGGTTCGTCACCACGATTACTGCGTATCCCGCTTTCTTCAAGAGTGTGATCGCTACCGCAACCCCGGGGAGAATATGGAAGTCGCCCCACGAGGTGATGTATTCACCCTCCCTAGGTTTTTGATTGATAACGCCGTCGCGATCTATGAAAACAGCTTTAGGCATTGTGGTCGGCTTTGTTCCGGTTCCATCCGTCGACAGCTGCGAACCGGCGTCGACTAGGAATTCGAGACTTTGCTTGCCTGGAGTTGCGGCTCGGCAACGGCAGCTAGGCGAAGCTTCTCGTAAAGCGTTTGTGCCCGCGCATAATCCTCGGGTGTTCCGATGTCGATAAAGATTCCCTGCGCTTCGAAAGCGTACATCCCTTGCGTTACAAGCTCCGGGAACACATCCTTTTCGAGACTGCAAGGACCCGGAGGGATGCGATCCAGGATCGCCCGCCTGAAGATGTAGGCGCCCGCATTGATGAAGCCGGGTTGCGGCTTTCCCATTTTTTCGCTGAATCCGGTGATGCGCTTGCCATCGTTAAACTCCACTGTGCCATATCGCGCGGCGTCCGAGATCCTGCAAACCGCCATCGAAACGAGTCCATCATGCTCGCGATGAAAGCGGATGAAACCTGGGACATCGAGTTCTATGAACGAGTCGCCGTTTACAACAAGAAAATCGGAACCTTCCTTCAACAAAGACGCAGCAAATTTCACAGCACCAGCCGTTCCGAGCGGCTCACGTTCCCTCGCATACTGGATTTCGGCCTCCCAGCGGCGCCCATCGCCGAAGCTCTCCTCGATCTGTTCCGCTAGATGGCAAGTGCTCATGATCAAGCGGCGAATTCCCTGCGAGCGAAGCTGCATTACCAAAAGCTCGAGAAAAGGGACGTCTCCAACGGAAGCAAGAGGCTTGGGCTTGGAAGAGACGACGGTTTGCAGCCGGGTACCTTTTCCGCCCACGAGAAGGATAGCCTGCATGTGCTTCGCCGCCAGAGTTGCTCCCGAACTTGCGTTTGCTTTCAAATGCAACCCTCACCGCACTCGCCTAGAGAGTTTTGTCCCAATAATCCAACATCGAGTGCAGCGTTTGGTCGATCGTACGCTGCGGTTTCCATCCAGTGTCTCTACGAATCTTCTGGGTACTGCCAAAAATAATCTTCTCGTCCGAAGGGCGCATCAGGCGCGACACGGGGCGAATCTCGGCCTTCACACCGGAAAGGCGAATCGCCTTTTGCAACACCTCGCCCATGCGATGCGTGCGGGCTGCACAAACATTATACGACTCGCCTAGTTTTCCTTTTGTGCCCGCGAGAAAAAAAGCTCTAACGGTATCGTTCACGTCCAGGAAAGCCCTGCGAGGTTTTAGGTTTCCCACTTCGATTACCGGGGGCTGCAAGCCCTTCTTGATTGCCACCAGCTGTCTGACGAAATCCGATGGCGCATCATTCGTCTTGCCAGGACCAGTCGTATTGAAGAGCCGGATATTCACCGCTGGAACTTTGAAGTCCAGAAAGTATTCGCGCGCAATCAGATCTAAGCAAACTTTGCTGATGCCGTAGGGGTGGAGCGGATGAAGTGGCTGCTCTTCTTTCACCGGAATGGCCGAGGCCGGTACAGTTCCATATTCCGCGCTCGAGCAAGCTGAAACCACCACCGGCCGCCGCTTCATATGACGCAGTGCCTCAAAAAGATACAACGAGCCCATAATATTGGATTCAAATGTTCCGACTGGATCCGCCCACGAAACAGTGGGTAGACTCTGTGCTCCTAAGTGAAAGATGTGAGTCGGCTGATGCTCGGCCAGGATTTGCGTTACACGCTGCCCATTCCGCAGATCGCATTTGGCAAATTGCACGCGCGACATTTCAGGAAAGGGAAGGGAACGCTCCTGCTGATAAGATCCGATTACATTCCAGCCCTTGCCATGCAGAAACCTAACCATGTTAGAGCCGATAAAACCTTCCGCTCCGGTTACAAGTGCGGTTCTTCGCATCAGTAAAGTCCACCAACCTCGATAGTTCGATTTTTCACGGGAGCGACTTTACGCCATGACGTTTTGCGGCCGAACTGGTCGAGCGCCTCGGACGACCGCGTCCACGACTCGCACCTGATCTGATACGGAGAGACCTGGAAACATGGGAAGAGAAAGAATATGCGCAGCGGCCTCTTCGCTCGCAGGAAAGTCGCCGGCTCGGTAACCGAGATCGCTGTAGGCCTTTTGCAGGTGAAGCACGACCGGATAGTGGATGCCGGTGTCGATATTTTCCTGCGAAAGCGCTGTTTGCAACGCCTGCCTGTCTTCGACTCGCACTACGTAGAGGTGATAGATTCCCTTTGACCATGACGGCTCGTGCGGCGTCACCACGTTTGCACCCGCTTCAGCGAACAGCTCATTGTACTTGCGGGCATGCTCGCGGCGACTCTCGTTCCATTTCGTAAGATGCTGCAACTTCACCCGCAAAATGCCTGCTTGGAGCGAATCGAGCCGTCCGTTGTAGCCTTCGATGTCGTGGTAGTACTTCTTGGCTTGCCCGTGGTCGCGGATCATTTTGCACTTGCGCGCGATTGCTTCGTCATTCGTCGTAATCGCGCCGCCTTCTCCGCACGCGCCAAGGTTCTTGCCAGGATAAAAACTGAACGCCGCAGCTTGGCCCATCGAGCCGCACTTCCTCCATCGGTTCTCCGCCTTCGAGAAATACTCGCTCCCGTGCGCCTGGCAGGCATCTTCGACGACGGTCAGGTTGTACCGCGCGGCAATCTCAAGAATCGGATCCATATCCGCGGACTGGCCGTACAAGTGAACGGGGACCACCGCGGTGACCGGCTTCCCAAGCTTTCGATTGACGTAGCGTCCCGTCTTTGAATCCACTTCGCACTGCGTCTGCATGTAGTGTCGGAGCTTCTCTGGATCCAGCGTATAAGTCCGCGGTTCGATGTCGATGAAATCGGGGCGAGCGCCTGTTTGTGAAATCGCTTCCGTCGTCGCAATAAACGTGTGAGGCACAGTCAAAACGACATCGCCGGATCCAACTCCCGCCGCGCTCAATGCGAATCGCAGAGCGTCGGTTCCGCTGTTCACCCCCACACAAAACTTGGCGTCGCAGTAATTCGCAAAATCGTTCTCGAATCCCTCCACCATCGGACCGCCAATGAAGCCAGCCGTGGCGAGCGTGGCCTTGAACACGCTCACCAGTTCGTCTTGCAGCTCGCGATGAGGTGTGACCAAATCAACGAACGGAATTTTTGCATTCTGATTCATGAGTTCGTCCTTCCATGTGGAGTAATGGTGCGCAATACCCGTGCCGGATTTCCTATGACGATCGTGTTCGGAGGTACATCGCGGGTCACGACGCTGCCGGCGCCAACGATTGCATTTTCGCCGATGACCACGTTTGACAAAATCGTCGCCCCCGATCCAATCGAGGCGCCTTTCTTTACGAGTGTTAGCTCGACCTTCCAGTCTGCTTCGGTTTGTAGTTTGCCGTCTTCCGCTGTCGCGCGCGGAAAAGAATCGTTGACGAACGTCACGCCGTGACCGATGAACACATTGTCCTCAATCGTGACGCCTTCGCAGACGAAGGTATGGCTGGAAATTTTACAGTTTTTGCCGACTGTCGCGTTCTTCTGGATCTCGACGAACGCTCCGATTTTGGTGTCATCGCCGATTTCACAGCCGTACAGATTAATGAACTTGGAGAGCTTTACTCCGCTTCCCAGTTTCACGTTTGGCGTAATCGAACAGAATTCGTTCACAGGCGCACCAACTTTTCCCTATTTTTCAGGTGAACCGTCATCGGAGGCCGAGGCGCTGAAGACATCCGTGTGGATGTGGCCGTCACCGAATATTTAGCCACGCTTGTTCTGAGGATCTTGAACCACTTTCGCTGGCCGGGAGCTGGATTTGGGAGGAGACCTGGCAGCCACTTTGGCTTACTAGGAACTCGCAAACGTCCGAACAGGCTACCGCCGCAAAGTCCTTAAAAACTCCCCTCAAGCATGCTTCTTCAGCGAAACTAAGTTACTATGAATCTATGGGTTACGAAAACACAATTAGACGTAACAGCTACGTACAAGTACAGGATTGCAATTGATCTGCCAGACTGACCGCGCCGTCTCAAGCGGTTAGCTAACCGAATGCGCCGTTAAACGTGTGAAATATAATGGTTTAGACGATCAGCCGGGCAGCCGATCCGACTTCTAAGCAGTTCCAAAACGATCCGGATCGCGAAATAAGGGAAAACCCTTGCCATTATTTCCCCGGACTTTCCGGTTGGTTGTTCTATCCAGGCGCGAGATCGGGCGTGGCTTGCAGCTGCAAAGGTCAGCGACCTGCGGGTCCCGTGGTCAGGCGTTGCAGCACGGGGTCCTCACCGCGCGGCCGCAGCTTTGGCAGCCATCACCGCACTTGGAACGCCAAACCGGCCGACGGCGTAAAGAAGCCATCCGAAGTGGGCGGTCGTAGCCTCAAGCCTAATTCTCAGATTTTTAGCCTGCAGCCTTCTTGAGACATTCAACAAGCTCAGCGCAGCCTCGCTATAATTCGCGATCCTCCCCGTAGGCTCTAACGACTCCCAAATAACTCCATGCTCGAAATTTCGAAAATCCATCCCAAGCTCATTCCCACCAGCAACCCACGACAGCCCGTTGCGAATCGATTCGTTGAAATTTTGGCCGGTCACCTCTCCTAACGCGAGCAGTGCGATCGGCGCGAGCGCGTCCTGATACTGAGAATGCACCGGATAATGATTGACGACACGGCACTCGTGCTTGTCATACGAGAACCACCATTGCCCGCTCTCTCCCTGCAGAGCGCGAATCGCGTTCGCGCAATTCAGCGCGGGGGCTATGGGTTCTTCGATCTGAAACGCACGCGCGAAAGTCGCTAGCGCGTAGATCGCATGGACTTGATCCGCAAATGTTCCGAACCGATTTGAAAAGGATCGCCGAAGAAATCCGGGTGATGCTGCGTATCCGAAGATCCCTCCGTCGCTTTGACTGTCTGCGAGCGAGTGATAGGCATCCACGGCTACGTCCATCAAATCCGGCAGTACGTCAGGACACGCTAACCGCGCGTGCGCTACGCCTGCCAGGAAATCACCCAGTTCAGTTGTGCGTCCTTGCTTATTATCAAGTTTCGCTTCAAGAGCCGCACCTAAATCGAAGTCTCGGAGCAGCGTTGCGAGTCTGTCTGGCACACACTCGGCAATAAACCTGGTCAGCAGTCCCAGTTCTCCGATGCTCTTGACCCAGCTCGTATCTCTCAGTACGGCATTTTGAATGGCTGTAAGATCAAACGGTTGCCGAACTCCGGAGTCGGCGAGATGCTGCAAACCCAACAGGGCGATGATCGTGCACTTAGGGGACGTCCCTGCCCTCTGAAATCCGGCGTCAGTCAGAGTGACGTGACGGCAGAATAGCTGCTCGTTCTCGTTAAACAGTACGGCGAGTGACCGGAGAGCTAATTCCTTCAGCCCAGGAAGATCCAATCCAGAGCCGCTCTCGTTTGCAGGAGCACTCTCGGACGCGCCGACAGGAACGAATCTAATTTGTGGCTTCTGATTCAAATGAGTTCCGACAGAAAATTCCTACGCGAGAGTAATTTCGTACTAGATTATCGCTAGAAAATAAACGGAGGCTAATACCGGAACAGATCAAACTGAAGATAAATGCGTCGGGACTAAAGCAGATTGCGATCGCTACGTGCGGATCGAATCCTTAATTTCACAAGCAATGCTCGTAGCCGATTCGTTCGAACGCTGTGCAAGTGAAGGACTGACCAAGAAATCTAAGTGTAAAGTACATGTCGTTCAGTATGAGAACTCCAGATCGCATTCCATGCCACACGAGACGTTCACAAACGGACAAGCTCCCCTCTCTTCTGAATCGAAGCCTCGGCCGCTTCCAACATCCGCACGACCCGTAAGCCCGCATGACCGTCGTTGAACGGCGTTTTGCTGTTCGCGATGCATTCTGCGAAGTAGTCGAGCTCCACATGCAGCGCTTCAAGCTGCTCGAGCTGCGGCGCCCACATATCGCCCGTCCGATAACTGACGAGAAGTTCTCGCAGTCCTTCGCCCGAGGCGATTTGGACTCCCTTGTCGTACACCCGAATTTTTTCATCCGCAACAAGATCGTTCCAGACGAGCATCTTCTTCTGTCCACCGATGAGGGTGGTCCGAATCTTTACAGGCGAAAGCCAGTTGACGTTGATGTGCGCAATGACGTTTCGGGGAAAGTAGATCGTCATGTACGCAACGTCTTCGACTCCGTTCAAGTGCCGCTCGCCCGTCGCGACCACAGCTTCGGGGTCGCCTTTGATTACATGATCCATGATAGCGAGATCGTGCGGAGCGAGGTCCCAAATTACGCTCACATCGTGCTGGAACAGGCCGAGGTTGATCCGCAGAGAATCATAGTAGTACAAATCGCCGAGTGCACCACTGTCCGTCAATTCGCGAATCTTCCGCACGGCCCCGGTGAACAAGAACGTATGATCCACCATAATCGTCAATTTTTTTCGCGCCGCCAATTCAATCAGTTCTTGAGCTTGCACGGAGTTCGATGTAAACGGCTTCTCGATGAATACGTGCTTTCCGTTTTCAAGCGCGGCCTTTGCCAATTCGTAGTGAGTCCAAACGGGGGTGATCACAGCGACCGCGTCGATGTCGGGCGATCGCAATACTTCGTTGGCGTCCGAAACGATACGTACACTCGGATGGGCTTTACGCGCGCGTGCTTGCGCGGCGGGACTGCTGTCGCAAATCATCTCCGCCCGCGTCGAGTCCAATCCCTGTAGGTTTCGGACGATGTTGGGCCCCCAGTATCCGTATCCGATGACCCCGATTCTTATCATGGCTCCCTTATGAACTGCGCCGTCAGGTTTGAATTTGCGGCCGTGAAACTTGGACGTGTTTTGAACAACCCGAAGCGATTGATCTCGCCGAGAGTTTCGTTAGACAAAAACAGCCCAGACGGTGCCAGGAATGCGTCCGAGGAACTCGAACGGCTCGGGAGTTCTAGAAAGCCGGCTGCAGCGAGAAAAACGAAACGTCAGAAATTAGTGGGCTCCGTCGCCCGCAACAACCGCAAACGGAGTAGCCAGCAGGATCTTGAGGTCTAACCACAGCGACCAGGTCTGTGAATACCGTAGATCCAGACGAACCATGTCATCGAAGCAGGTGCGACTGCGGCCATTAACCTGCCATAACCCCGTAACGCCGGGCTTCAATTCGAGTACGCGCCGTCGGTGCCAGAAGTCGTACATCTCGAACTCGTACGGAACCGGGGGCCGCGGCCCGACAAGAGACATTTCGCCCCGCAACACATTCCAAAATTGCGGGAATTCGTCAAGACTCGTCTTCCGCAGAAACCTGCCGACCGCCGTCACGCGCGGATCGTTCGTAATCTTATAGACCGCCGGCTCGCACGTGTCCGATTTTTCGCGATTGCCCTGCCCGGCAATAAAACTCTGAACGAACTCCCGGTGAATCTTCGGATCGTTGTTCGTATACATCGTGCGGAACTTCAGACACTTGAACTTCTCTCCAAATTGTCCCATGCGCTCTTGTTCGAAAATCACGGGCCCTTTTGACGTCAATTTGATCGCGAGAACGATCGCGGCTAGAATCGGCGATAGAACCAGCAGCAATAGTCCGCTGCCGAGAATATCAATCGAGCGCTTCACTACCAGCGGCAACCGTCTCTTCGAAACCCTCTGAGAAAGCTCTGGATACAATTTCATATCTGCCGAACGTTCGGTGCGGTTCTCATCCCAGCTCTCGGGGAAAATGTGGGTCGTAATTACGATCTTCGACGCAAGTTTCGCACCCAGATTATCTCGCAGCGCTGCCTCGACCTTGGCTCGAAGAAGTTCGGTGATGGGTGTGCCTTCTTCCATATTCAATTCCGTAAAGATTATTGCAAGAATTCTTCCCGTTTCGTACCAGCCGATGAGATCGGTTTCTCGCGTCGAAGCGGCAATTACAGAATGAAATCTCTCGCTGAAATTGGTGCCGCTGCCATTTGTGCGTGGAGCATGGGTCTCCAGCAGCATCAGGACAAATGGTTTGCGAGAGCGGTCCGCGCGTCGCCGTTCGTGAGTCAAAAGCGCGTGGAAGGTCTCTTCTTGAAGAATGGCTTCCCGACCGGCCGGCACATGAGCAATACGGGCAAGCATCTTGCCGCCATTCAGCGGCTGCGCTGCTTTCTCGGTAAGAGGCGATATTTTCAGATTGGTATTAGCCATTTGCGTTTCCGATTCCTGATTCTCCACTCGACAGTGTCGAGGATTCGACTTCGTCTCACGATCCTGCGTCCCTGCGCTAAGCCGGCAGTCTTTCGCTGCGATTTCGATCGGAACTAAGCAATAACTCCCTGCAACAGCGGATGTACAGCAACAGGATCCAGTCTTGAACCCTTGGCTGGTGAGACAGGTCTTACGCAATCGCGGTCGATCTCGAGCGCGACAGATCGGCGAAGCAGCGAGACTGAAACGACGATTCGATTATTTCCTTTGAAATTAATCAGAATGCCTTCCAAACCATTCAGAGAATCGCTCTCGATCCGAATTCTCTGGCCGACCTCAAGATATGGCCACGGTTCCGCGTGAAAACCGGATGACACAATTGTTTGAATCGCAGCAATCTCGCTGTCGTTTACAGGAAATGGAACCCGGCCTCGACCGACCACCGACATCACGCCAGGCGTAACCAGGATAGGAAGGCGATTCAGGGCGTCGAATTGGCAAAATACGTAGCCTGGAAATAGTGGCGCGCTAATCTGTTTGAACTTTCCGTTCCAGCGCTTCTTAGTTTGATAGGTAGGGAGGAGGGTCTGATAACCCTTGCCGGACAGCAGGACAGCAGTAGAGCTCTCCCATCGGGTTCTAACCTGAAGGGCAAACCACTTTTGGTTATCTGCACCCGACTCGGTCGGCAAATCAGTCTCTCCCTTGTGAACTTCGGTCATTCGACACTTTGTGTCGGCTTTTGTCTAGGCTACCGCCCTTAACGTGCCGACTCGCTATCTCTCCTATCGCAACTGGCCTGCCAGACCCAGTCCTTAATCAAGAGTCAAAGGCTAGAGTTTGTGAGCGCTAGAATACGGAAAACAAGCATGTTACAGGAGGTACCCAGTTTCTACTGCACGTAGAGTCGAGAGGACCCACGGATCCGGGTAAAACTAGTGAAAACTCTTGCCATCATTTGCCAAGACGTTTCCTCAGTTACGGCGAAGAGCACCATCGTAAACAGCAATTATCTACAATGTATCTAGGGTGTTACAGAGAAACTGGGCACGACCGTTATGACCTTTTCTCCAGTCGCACTCACTTAGCTATGGGGCCGTGGGGCACCTAATGTTACGGGGCCGCACCGAGGAATGCTCGCATGGCATTCTCATGTTGAGACTTACGACCGAGAATCTCAAGACCTCGAGAAAATAGAAGCAGGGGTGAATTGCAGCTCGTCGATGAGGACCACCGCATGTGACCCAACCGCTCCGAAGTGAACCGCGGCGAGCAGTCGTCTGTCAACTCGTGGAGCGGGCAGGATAATCCAATCGATTGCGAGGTCGGTTATTTCTTGGAACCGATTGATTCACCATATCCATAGCCATAATAGTAGTCCGAGTTTCCGATGTGAGACTCCGTCATGGCGTTGAGTACAACTCCAACGACATTTCGCCCTCGCAGTTCCTGGGCGGCTCTCTGCGCGGTCGCTGCAGGCGTGACACCTGCTCTGGTGACCAGGAGAACGCCATCGCAAATGTCAGCTAGAACGCTTGCGTCCGCAACGAGCAAACATGGCGGCGAATCGAGAATAACCCAGTCGAAGATCGGCGCGAGCCGATTCAGCAAAGTTTTCAACCGGCCATTCGAGAGCAACTCGCTGGGGTTTGTAACCTCATTGCCGCCTGGGATGAAACAGAGATTGCCTTCCTGACCTTGCTGAATGATCGAGATACCGTCAGCCTCGCCACGAAGATAATCCGTCAAGCCTGGGCTCGAGGGGGCTCCAAGTGGAACATGCAATCGCGCTCGCCGCAAATCCGCATCAATGATGAGTGCGCGGCGGTCCGGCTGGCGGACGATTGATTGCGCAAGATTATTGGTCACGAAGGTCTTGCCTTCGGCTGGAATCGAACTGGTGACGAGCAGAGTCCGTAGGGGTTGGTTGCTGCGCAATTGATAAAGACGTGAGCGCAAGGTTCGGAATTGCTCCGCCCCTTGGGAGTGCAACGCGGGATTGACGAACACGTTCACGTTGGGATCTAGATGCCACTCTGGATGCGAGCATCGGGCGCGAAGATCGTCGAATCGGAGATAGTCACTTACCGGGCGCGGGACGACAGGCGTGGGAGCGAGGATGTCGTCACTCCTCGGAGCCGGGGATTCGATCCCCGCCGGAGCGCTAACCGCGATATCTGGGGGCTGTGCCGCTGCGACGGGGTGGACCGTCACGACGGTTGCTCGCTCTTGTTCAGCTTTCTTCAGAGCTTCGTGAATACGGCTCATGGCTTCCTTTCGCGGGTTGACGACAACACTACGTTCGACTGGCGCAATCGTCCCAACAATTCATCCAAGTTCTGCAACAGAGCCTGCGTATCGCTCGCCTGGGTTCCGGTAGGAGCGAGTCTCGCGCGCGCGGTCGGCTCGATTTGATCGAGCTGGAATTCTCGCGCCACCTCTTCAACCAAATGCGCCGGAACAGGCCGCAGATGATCGACGTAGGCGTTGATAAGTGAATGCTCGCAAAGCAGGTTCACGACGCGTGGTATTCCTTGTGAATACATGTGGATCGCCTGAATGGCTTCCTTCGAGAAGATCGGCTCTCCATTCGCTCCCGCAATGCGCAGCCGCTCGGCGATATAGCCGAAAGTTTCCTCGAGCGTGAGCGCTGACGTGCGGCACCGCAAAGTGATGCGTTGCCGCAGCTGGCGCAACTCGGTCAATTTCAGTTTTTCTTCAAGCTCCGGCTGTCCAGTCAAGACAATCTGAAGCAGCTTTTCTGTGGAAGTCTCGAGATTCGTAAGTAGCCGAACTTCCTCAAGCACCTCAGGAGAAAGATTCTGCGCCTCGTCGATGATTAAAACGGCTGTCTCTCCGGCGCGATATCGCTCCAGCAGCCATTGGTTCAGCCGCAACAACACCTGGCTCTTTTCACGGGACTCGCAAGGTATTTCGAATTCCGCGATAATGAAATCAAATAGCTGATTGACGCTCAATTGCGAATTGAAGATGAAAGCAGTGGCTACGCGCTGCCCGTGGAGCCAATCGAGCAGTCGGTTGAGCAACGTGGTTTTGCCCGTGCCCACCTCGCCCGTCAGGAGAATGAAGCCCTTGCGATTCTGAATTCCATACGTCAAACCAGCCAACGCCTCCTGAATCTGCTTCGTCAGGACGAGATAGCGCGGGTCCGGATTCACATTGAACGGGCTTTCGCGTAGTCCGAAGAATTTCTGGTACATGGTCTCCCTAAGAACTTCTGACGTGATTTGATCCGGCTTCGGCCAAAACCGGCTCTTGCTTCTCGACCGTTCGATCCGAGTTGTCTGGCTCGAGTTCCGGAATCATCGCGAGCACGGGAAGGTGAAGTGTGAACTCCACATCCCTCTCGGTCTTCAGCGATGAGTCCTTCATTTCCAACATGAACGCGATGACTAGGCCCAGCGCAAGACCTCCGGCCAATCCACCCGCCGCGAAAAGCGGCCGGTTCGGGAAAGAAGGTTTGTCGGGGAGATTCGCCGGGTCGAGAACGCGAAATTGTTCACCTTGTTGTTTTCGCTCGAGGTCGGCTGCCATCGCCGAAGCGTCTCGCTTCTTCTGCAACTCGTTATAGGAGTCGAGCGCCGTCTGGTAACCTCGGGTCAGCTCTTTGAATTCCTGCTCGACGGCCGGGCTCGACAGCACACGGTCTTGATAAATCTTGATCTGTTGCTTGATTTGCTCTTGCTCCCTCGCTTTTTCGGCGATTACCGAATCAAGAGTGCGAACTTGTGCCCGCAGCTGCGCGATCTGCATAGGTTCGAGTGTGCTCTTCTGGCCTTTCGCGGGCTCGCTCGCCACTCTCTTGGCGTCGGCTTCGGCAATTTGCCTCCTCAAAGAAGCGATATCATTTTTCGTTTTGATTACGTCCGGATAGTCATCCGTGTATCGCGCCTGTAGGGTCGCAAGGAGCGTCTGCATTGCGGCGAGCTGCTGCTCCAAGGTCTCGGGATTGTGTCCGGTCTGCGTGGCTTGCCAGGCGGCGATCTGCTGAGTGAGGTTCGACTCGGCGTACGATTTGTCTTGCTGCGCGCGCGCAAGCGCCTGTGTGGCTGCGTCGAGTTGCGAAGTCAGATTCGTCAAGAGATTTAAATTCATCTGCGCTTGGTCCGGTTGATCTCCCAGGTGGCGGCTCTTGAAGGCCGCCAGCTTGGTGTCTTGCGCATCGAGGTTCGCTTTCGCCTCGGCTAATTGAGTCACAAGGAACGCCGTCGTGTCTTCCGAATGCTGCTGGCGCAGACGGAGGTTTTCCTCGATGAACATCGACGTTACCGCTGAGCATACCTGCTGAGCTGTGCGCGGGTTGCTCAGCGTGACGCTCACATAGAAGCCCGGAAGTTGCCGCGTCTGCGTTTCTGCCATCGGCAGAATCGGAGTTACTTCGATTCCCTTTTGCAGTCGGCCGACGAGGTCCTCCATCGGCACCTTGTTGACCTCACTGGCGTACAGCCCGAATTGCGCGATGATTGGCTCGAGTCGCGAACGACTGAGGATCTGCTGCTGCATGCTGGAAAGCCGTTGAGTAATGTCCGCCGTGTCCAGGGATCGGACGATGTCTGAAGGTATCGAGGGCTGCTCCACTAATACCAGTGTCTGCGATTTATAGCGGTCGGGCAAAAATCGGGACACAACATATGCGAGTGGGGCGCCCACCACCGCTAGAACCAGGATGAGCACCCATCTCCGCCGCAACATCGCCATGTAATCTTGAAGCGTCAGTTCTCGTTCAGTCATTCCATCCTCGTTTTCCGCTCCCCGGCTTCCATTCGGAAATCATCTCTAGAATGGGATAGGCAGCTTATGCCAGCCGAGGCCAAACGTAACCTGATTGCGAGTTACACTGGTTCCCGTCCCGCACGCGACAGTTCCCGTGCAAAGGGCCAAATTCGTATTCTGATATTGTAATTGATAGTTGAGGAAGATATTCAAAGTACGCCCCATCGGATGACTTACGTTTACACCTGTGAACCAATAATCATAGGTCTGGTTCGACGTCGTCGTGCCGTTGATTGCCAGTCCCCGGTTTCTTGAGTAGCCAACGCTCCAACCTACACTAAATGTTCGTGATACTTGCCGGTTCACGCCTCCCGTCACACTGTCGGCCACGGAACCTGCCAGTACTCCGGACCCGCCACTCACTCCATGGTTGTACGTCGCGGTCATACTGGTTCGCTGTAAACTGTATTGCAGCGAGGTGTTGAAGTATCCGTATACTTGGGTTGAACTTCCGGGTGTGCCGCCTGTCGTGCCTGTCGACCCGGGCGTCGTCGTAATTGGCATCTTGATGAAGGTTATGTCCGGCCCGCCCGCCGCTTGAAAAGCGAGCTTGCCTGTAATACGTCGCCCGTACGACACTGCGATGACGTTGTTTTTAATCGATTGGTCTACGTTGCTGTAATTAAACGAACTGAACTGGTAAGAAAGTCCAATCGTGTTGGCGCGCGACAATTGGAAGTTGTATCCCGCCGAAAAGATCACGTTGCCGTAGTTCAGTTGGTTGTCGTCGAGGCTGTCCAACAAGTTGTAGCCGCCGACGAATGTCAGCGATGAGCGCGAGTTGAGTAAATAATCCAACTCCCCACCGCTGAAGTTGGTCAGGCGTTGCCCGCGCGCGGTCAGAATCGACTGCCCCGGTAAGTAGCCGTTCCCTATGCCGCCGGTCCCTACGCCTGGCAAAGTCGGTCCGCCCGGAATGCCACCTGCTCCCAGCGTCGTCTGCGGCGCATACATGAACTGCTCGAAGAATGAAATCACATAGCGGCGATAGGCGAGTCGGTCGGAAAAATTCAGCCCTTGTACGATCCCGTTGCTTACGCTGCCATCGTTTGAAAACGATGCTCCGCCAACGTAATCCAGCGTGAGTTGGGAATTTCCCGAGTTCCGGTGCAGATCGATCCCGCCGAACAACGAGGTAAAGCTCGTCAACCCGCTCTGGCCCTGCCCAGCCAACGGGTTCGAGTCCACTGTCGAAGTGAAGTCAAGATGCGGCAGCCAATAGCTGTGCGTGGTGGCGGGCACTCCCAGGCTCAGATCCTGAATGCCCGTGAGCGCCGTTGTATCGGGGTTCAGTCTTTGGGGATCGTACGCTTCGTCACCGTTGTTCGCTGCCGACGCAAACGGAGAATGGTAGGCAGGGATCGGTTGTGAAGGCTGTGCCGGCTGGTTTGGCTGCGTAGCCTGCGTGGGCTGGGCGCTTTGGTCCGTTCCCTGTTGCTGGGCACGTGCGACCGTCGCCGCGAGAATCATCGCGCCAACAGCAGCCAAACGAGATTTTAGCGTTCCACGCATGAGCTCTCTTTCCTTACGGCACGACGATCGTGTCGCCGGCCTTTACAAAAATATTCTGATCCGCCGCTTTGCCGGCAAGCACGTCCTTGTAATTGAACGGATGCTTGATTTGTTTTCCCTCTTCGACGCGGAGAACATAAATCTTCTTAAGATTTGCGTACTGCGTGAACCCGCCTGCGCTCGAGAGCGCCTGCAGCACCGTCATATTCGGCAAAAGCGGATAAGCGCCTGCGCGCGTTACTTCGCCAAGGATATACACTCGCTGGCTGTTGATCGTTGTGACGATCACTGTCACTTGCGGATCTGTCACGAATTTCTTTAGTCCTGCTGTAATTTCGGCGCCGAGTTGAAGTGGTGTGAGTCCCGCGGCATTCATGTCATTCAACAACGGCATCGAAATCTTCCCATCCGGCCGGACCGGAACTGTGCGTGACAGTTCGGGCTCTTTCCAGACGCTGATATCCAGTACATCCTGCGCCCCAATCACGTAGTTCGGGTCGTCGGTCGCCGGTTTTTTCGGAGCGGCAGCTTGAGCGCTCGAAGCGCTCTGGCCTGAGGCGCTTGTATTCGCCGCAGCTTTCTTGCTCGTATCGTCCTGAGCTCGCAATGGAATCGCGGAAATCAGGAACCCGATTAGTAATAACAATCCAAATCGTCGCATCATTCCTCTCAGCACTTACTGATTCGAACCGCCATCTTCCAACCCGATCTGTTTCAGCTTGTACAGCAAAGACTTGTAACTGATCTGCAGTTCCATTGCGGCGCGTTTGCGATTCCAGCGTGTTCGGCCCAGGGCTTTCAAAATGAGTTCCCGTTCGGCTTCGCGAGATGCAGCGCGCGCAGCGACTTTCAACGAGAGCGAGTGCGTCTCGACCGCCGGAGGCGTGGCAAACCCACCGGCAGTCCGGATCAGTTCCGAAAGCGCCAGATTCTCATCATTCAGCGCAACGATTTTCTTCATCACATTCTCAAGTTCGCGGATATTGCCAGGCCACGAATAGTCCACCAATCGTCCAAGAGCTCTTGAACTCAGCGCCGGGGGAGTTCTGGCGAACTGGACAGCGTGTTTCGACAGAAAAAACTCAGCGAGTGAGGGAATGTCTTCTTTGCGCTCACGCAATGGCGGGAGGCGAAGAGAAACGCCATTCATTCGATAATAGAGCTCTCGTCGAAAGCGTCCCGCGTTCATCTCATCGTCCAAGTTCCGGCTCGTCGTTGAAATCAGTCGAGCGGCCAGAAGGCCTCGGCGCGGGACCGCATCCCCGTCCGGCAGCGCATACAAAAGAGTGCGCTGGCACAATGGATTTAGTTCGCTGATTTCGTCGAAGAATGCCGTTCCAGCCGGTTCCTGAAGTTGATCACCCGAGTTCGGCATCTCCAAGCCGATCTCCGCAGCAAACGAATCCGCATTTACCGAAGCGCATGAGACCTTGAGCAGTGGCTCATTCGAGCGCCGTGACAGCGAGTGAATGCGATACGCAAACATCTGTTTACCGGTTCCACTCTCGCCCATCAGTAAGACGGGGATATTCGTCGCAGCAATCTCAGAAATGACGTTTTCGAGCGTCAGCATCGCCGGACTCGTGCCGCAGACGAATCCGCTGCCTCCGTCCGCTGTTGCAACCGGTGTTGCCTGGGATGCGATAAGACTAGGACTCATCATTCCTCATGGCCCGATCATATTTCTGCGGAGCGCTAAACTGCCGTAGATTCAATTGCAATGCACGTGCCAGGTGACGTTTCCGAATGGCATTAGACGTAACACACTCCCAATCAATAACTTGTAAGGATGATCGTGAACGGCTCCGGATCGGGAGCCTAGCAGCACAACCCCGGCTACCTTCCAAGAAAGGGTAAATTACTTACCCTCTATTCCCAAGATGCAGATAAAAATGGACTTAAATGCGACAGTCGGATGAGTTGGCCCGGCCGCAGCATCCGCCATCTAGTCAATAAAGGGTAACGACCGCACCAAATGTGGAATAATACTTCCACGGCTATCGAGACGCGTCATTCTCAGATTCCAGTAGACATCCCCACCTCAATTGACATAATTAGCGCGAAAAGAACAGCAAACCGCGTATTCACAGATCGTTAGGGAGTTCATAGCGCTTTATTCAGGAAACGATCCTGGCGGATGCCGGATTGCATATGCAATGGGCCTGGGCGACTGCTTAGACGTCTAATTTGCGTTCGATCGAGGCGTATGAAATGCCTGAACTGAAGTTTCGTCGCAGCGCTTCGTCATTTGGGATTGTTTTGCTGATTGCTCTTGCGTTACTCGCCGGCTGCTCGCGAAATCCCGAAGTTCGAAAGAAGAAATTTCTAGATAAGGGTAATGCGTACTTCGATAGAGGGCAGTATCGGGAAGCAGCTATCGAATTCGAAAACGCTATCCAAATCGATTCAAAATTCGCCCCTGCTCACTACGGCCTTGCGCAATCTCTCATGAAGCAAGGTGACTGGGTTCACGCGTATCAAGAACTCGGACGAACTGTCGAGTTCGATCCTACGAATTCGAAAGCCCAGCTCGATTTGGGCAACTTACTCTTCGCTGCGCGGAAATATCAGGAAGCCCGCGATCGCGCTCAAACGGTTTTGCAGGCCGATCCGCGCAACCCTCAAGCCCAGCTTCTACTCGCAAATACAGACGCTGCACTTGGAAATGTTCCAAAAGCACTGGAAGAAGCGCAACAAGCTGTGCAGATGGATCCCACGCATTCGCCGTCATACTTGAATGTTGCCGCTTTGCAAGAGGCGCATAAGGATTTCGCTGCGGCGGAGGCAAGCTACCAGAAAGCCGTTGCGCTCGATCCTAAGTCGGTTCAAGCGTTGATGGCGCTTGGCGCTTTTTACCAGCGCCAGAAACGTCTCGTCGATGCCGGAAAAGCGTTTCAAGCCGCGATCGCGCTCGATCCACAGAATCCAACTCCGCGCGCCACTCTTGCAGGCCTCTATTTGAGCGAATCTCAGCCCGACATGGCCGAGCAGGTGCTGCGTGAGGCGAAGAGCGCGCTCAAAGATAATCCTACGGGCTATCGCATGCTTGGCGAATTCTATGTCGCCATGAATCAATCCGACAAAGCGCTCGCGGAGTTTGCATCGCTTTACTCCGAACATCCCAAAGACACAACTGTAGCGAAAATGTATGCGCAACTTCTCATTAGTCAGAATCGCCTGGACGAAGCAGCCAAAATAAATGAGAGCGCGCTCAAACTCGCTCCGTCCGATCCGGATTCCCAAGTTATTCACGGCGAACTGTTGATTCGGCAGGGAAAAACAGACGATGCAATTCACGTTCTGGAGAAAGTAGCGAAAGATTCTCCAAACGACGCCGGCGCACATTACCAACTGGGGCTAGCTTATGCAGCAAATGCGAATCTCGGGCAGGCGGAAACGGAATGGAAGCAAGCCGTCCGCTTGCGTCCGAACCTCGTGGAAGCGCAACGGGCGCTCGCGATGCTCGCGATGCGCCGCGGTGACAATTCAGCGCTGTCGGAGACGGCTCAACAACTCATACGAATCGAGCCTCGTTCTCCAGAAGGCTACGTGTATCACGCGCAAGCCCTGGTTCGTCAAAACGATATCGCGGGCGCTGAAGCGGAACTTAAGAGAGCGATCGACGTTGCACCGAATAATCCGACCGGCTACGAACGACTGGGCGAGCTGCGTGTGTATCAGAAACGTTATGACGAAGCGGAGAAGCTCTATTCCGAAGCGCTGCAGCGAAACCCAGCCGCCGTCGACGCGCTCGCCGGTCTCGTCAATATCGACATGGTTCGCAAGCAGCCCGCCAAAGCGCTCAAGCGTGTCCAGGATCAAATTACGAAAGTTCCAAATAGCAGCCAACTCTACTTGCTACTGGGCCAAGTCGAACTTAGAAACCAGCAAAACGATAAGGCAGAAGAAGCTCTCTCGAAAGCAGTTGAACTCGATAAGAACAATGTCCCAGCTTTCTTAATGCTCGCTCGGGCACAAGTTGCAAGGGGCTCGGTAGATCAGGCGATTGGGGGTTACCAGCGCGCGCTGCAAGCAAATCCGCGCGACGTTCGAATCTACATCTCGCTCGCCAGCTTACTGGAAACTAAAGGCGATTGGCAGCAGGCGGAAGACCTTTACAAAAAAGCACTCGCGATCCAGCCTGATTATCCGGTCGCCGCAAACAATCTTTCCTATCTGATGTTGGAACACGGGGGCGACGTCAGCGTTGCGCTGACCTTAGCGCAAACCGCGCGCAAGGGTTTACCCGAACTAGCGAGCACCGCGGACACCCTAGGCTGGGCCTACTACCATCAAGGCGCTTACGCTTCCGCCGTCGACGCGCTGCAGGAAGCAGTAAAAGAAGGGCCCGACGTCGCTACATATCACTACCACCTCGGCATGGCATACGAAAAAGCAAACAACCATCCGATGGCCAAAAAAGAGCTCGAGCACGCGCTACAGATCAGCCCGAATTATAGTGACGCAGACACGATTAAGAA